>Ga0310691_10000495_pt1 | contig 73125 bp, 62 predicted proteins | sample 176DNAGHGlowgp2_FD_203887 | JGI IMG/M metagenome (GOLD analysis project Ga0310691, IMG submission 203887) | Sheep rumen microbial communities from Palmerston North, Manawatu-Wanganui, New Zealand - 1766 DNA GHGlow gp2 (v2) (version 2) | ecosystem: Host-associated > Mammals > Digestive system >...
CTGTCCTTTCCATGCATAATTGACAGACAATCGTTCAAAATTCAATTGTTCCCTATAAAGTCCTTGGTAATAAAATACAGTTGCAATCTGCCCATACACTCTGGCCAACTGAGCATAGTCGCAGTCGAGGGCGGTAGTGTCAGCGCAGTCGAGGGCATCGTGATAGCATTCCAAGGCCATGGGAGCCTCGCCGGCTTCGTAATAGGAACGGCCAAGGAGGTAATGGGCCAGCAGGCGGTCGTTGGCAGTGCCGTGGCGGTCGAAGAAGCGGACGAAGGAATCTGCCTCCTGCACTGTGAAGGGCTGGTCGGTGCGGTTACGTTGGTTGAGACTGTCCAACCCTTGGCGCATGGCAGTGCGCTGCCGCTCTGTAGTACAGCAGACCATCGTCATCAGGAGGGCAAATACAAGTAGTAGATTCTTCATCACCCTGCAAAGGTAAGAAGAATTTCTTTCCAAACCAAACTTTTTCAAAAAGATAATCAGTTAGATCAGAGTCCCCTGGTCTACTTTGATATGCGTTTGTAAATATATCTAACATCATTCCATAGAAATGGAAGACTACCGTCTGGCTCTGAGCCCAAAAAGATCAATGTTAACACTAATATATCGTGACAATTGCCGAATTGATATTGGTATAAATAATAGTAAGGGACAGGATAGGTTTGTATTGTGTTTGTAGAAGCATCATAACCACAGTTTTTTTCCATTGTTATGCAATCATCCTTAATCTGGTACGGGAATCTGCCAACAGTCATATCCCCTCGTGTTACTTCACAGAAACCATCTTTAATTCTTAAATATTCATTTTCTGTGTAATAATTATCCAGCCCTGAAGCCAAATCAGGATGAAGTAAGCTTCCTACAATTTCATACCTTAAGAATTTCCACTTCCCTTCAAGATATTCAGGACTGTCGTCTTGATCCAACACATAGTTCGTGTCATCTGCGTCATCTTTACTACAGGCCAAAAGCAAACCCATCAGCAATGCTGAGAAAAATGTTAAAATTGTTTTTTTCATAAATTTATTATCTTACTTCTTGTTTTTTATAGAATCAATTTAGATCAGGGCGTAGGGCGTAGATCAGGGGTTCTCTGATCTGTTACTACTCTTTGAATAATCCCGTAACTGATGCCCGTTATTCGGGCCAGTTGTCTGACTCCTGCTCCTTGGCCGCATAACTCTTTTATGATTTTGTTTTCGTCAATCATAGGAATCTTTGATGGTTATCTGCCGCAAATGTACAAAAAAATCCCAAACTCTCAAATTTTTTCCTGCGAATTTTTGTAAGTGACTCGCTGCGTAACGACGGCGATGTCATCAGTGTGTTGCAAAAATAAGTGAAAGTTGTTGCTAAAAGTCTTGAAAAATGTGGGAGTTCCGATAATTATGTGTATCTTTGCCGAAAAAGAACACGACTACGGTAAGCATCTGCAGGCTGATGAACATCAATGAACTGATAGCGACTGTAAACGATGCGGTATGGGGTTACATACTCATCTTTGCATTGGTGGGGTGTGGACTGTGGTTCACATGGCGCACCCATTTCATGCAATTCCGTATGGTGGGCGAGATGTTCCGGGTGCTGACAGACTCGGCTGTCGACTCGTTGGAAACGCAAATCGGAGAACTTAGTTCCCAACAACGTCGCATCTCATCGTTTCAGGCTTTTGCCGTCAGTGTGGCTACGCGTGTGGGTACGGGTAATTTGGCTGGCGTTGCCTCGGCCATAGCAATAGGTGGTCCTGGAGCCGTGTTCTGGATGTGGATGATTGCCCTGGTGGGTTCGGCAACGGCTTTCGTTGAATCTACGCTGGCACAGCTATTTAAGCAGAAACACAAGGACTCGTATATCGGCGGCCCTGCCTATTATATCCAACGTGGTCTGCATCAGCGCTGGCTTGCTATTACCTTTGCTGTGCTGATTACCCTTCAGTTCGGGCTATCCAATAATTCTATTCAGGCAAATACCATTTGCGGTGCCATGCAGGAGGCCTTCGGGTGGTCACCCCTATGGGTGGGTGCTGTATTGGCTGCCCTGGGACTGTTCATCGTCTTTGGCGGCATCCAGCGTATTGCCATGGTCTGTGGCGTGTTGGTGCCTATCATGGCCATCGGCTATTTGGTGTTGGCGATTATCGTTGTGGTGATGAATATCGAGTTGATACCTCACGTCTTCAAAGTCATTGTGCTTGATGCTTTTGGTATCGAACAGATTGCTGGAGGCGGTATAGGAACAACAATCATGTATGGCGTGAAGCGAGGCTTGTTTTCAAACGAGGCCGGTGAGGGCAGTGCACCCAATGTGGCCGCAACGGCAACGGTGACTCACCCTGTCAAACAAGGGCTTATACAGGCATTGGGCGTCTTTACGGATACCTTGTTGGTTTGCTCGTGTACGGCTTTTATCATACTTATTAGCGGACTCTATGAAGTGCCGGAACTCAACGGTATTGCCTTGACGCAGTCGGCGTTGCAGTCTGAGGTTGGTTCGACTGGCCCAGTGTTTATAGCTATAGCTATTTTACTCTTCGCTTTCTCCAGCATCATTGGCAACTATTATTATGGTGAGGCTAATATCCGTTTTATTACGCCCAATACGAAGGTCATGACCGCCTATCGCATCTGTTCAGCAGGCGTGATGGTCATGTTTGGCGCTATGGCCAGTTTTGAACTCGTCTGGAACATCGTCGACTTTTTCATGGCCTTCCTGACGGCTTGCAACCTCATCGCCATTATGTTGCTGGGGCGTTATGCCTTCCGCCTACTTGATGACTATCGACAACAGAAGCGTCAGGGTATTAAAGAACCCGTCTTCCACCGTAGTAAAATCCCTGAATTGGAAAACGTGTTGGACTGTTGGGAATAAAAGAAATAAGCTAAATTGTAGAAAAAATATACTAATACTGATTAGACTATGTATAAGGTTTCAGTTGTTACACCGTTCCACAATGTGGACATGGATATGTTTAAAAAGTGCGTCAACTCCATGCGCAACCAAACCATCGGTTTTGAGAACATAGAGTGGATTATCGTGATTCACAACAGTGAACCGCACTACCTGCCACTGCTTACTGACATGTTCAAAGGTGACAAGAATGTCGTCATCAAGGAATTGCATGACAGTTTTCACTCGCCAGCTACGCCACGCAATCATGGCATGCTCTTTGTAACGGCTCCCTATCTGGGGTTCCTCGATGGCGACGACAGCTATACGCCCGACTGCCTGGAGGTGGCCAGCCGTGAAATGGCAGAAACCAAGTCGCAGGTGGTGACTTTCCGTCGTGAATACGAGTTGGAGACAGAGAGCCTCCTTCCGCATACGGAGAAGGTGGCTTGGAATCAGCTTGAGTGGCGAATTGTCATGGACCGTGACAACTTCCAACTGGACAAGATGTTCACGGGTCTATGGCCTTTTTCGACGTCGCGTCTTTTCGACATGAACTTCCTGCGTAAACACCATCTGTTCTTCTCTGAGGAAGTGCTCTGGGTCGAAGATGTCTATCACACGGCAATGTGCCTGATGCAAGCTGACCGTGTATGCTACCTGCCACAGTTCATCGGCTATCACTACTTCATCAACGGCGGTTCCATCATCCAGAACGTCAAGAAATCTCCTGACGACCTTTACGAGTGCTTCAAGTCCGCCAGCCTCATCTTGGACTATCTTATATCGAAGGGCATTGATGCCAACGATACTGCTCAAACGCTATACCGTTTGCTGACGCGGTATTACCTGGTTTCTGACCTGACCGTTGAACAACGCCGCACGCTGAGCGACATGGCGCGACCATATCTGGAAAAGTTCTATCGGATGACACCATCTAAGATTCACTCTCCTGAGGAGTGCTATATGTCATACCACTTGACTCGCGAAGTGCTTGCCAACCCAGAGAATCCTACGGGCAGCCCGGCATTGCAGGAAGCACGGAACGGATGGTTAGACATGATGCACATATTGCGCAGCAACACTTCCACGGACTACGGCCGATACTACCACTTTGACCAGATAGAAACACTGGCAGACTACCAGCGTCAGGTGCCCATGACCCACTACGAGAACTACAAGCGGCTGATAGACCTGCAGACCAACATTGGTGAGCATGAGATACTGACTACCGCACCGACACGGCAATACCTTGTCAGTGCCAAAGGCCAGCGTGTACCCTGTACGGAGAGTCATCTGCTTCCCTATATGGAGTGTTTTGCATCTACGCTGAAGGGACACCACAATCTGCTCGTAGCCATTGTCGGTCCGCGCAACAAGCAGACCAACGATGGTTGTACGGTTGAGACATTAGAGAGTCAGATGGTGAAGAAATACATGTGGTACTACCACTATGCACGTGGCAAGTGCCGTGCTGACTTTTCCATGCCCGACGACTTGTTCTTCAAAACCGATCAGCGTGAAGAGATGCACACGATATGCCAATATGCGCTGCTGGATCGCGACATCGATCAGATTGTTGCCCTCAACACGCAGCGCGTTGCCGACATGTTCGACTACATCGCTGGCCATTACGATAAGCTCATAGCTGAACTAAATGCCACCGATGCTGAACGGGCTACAGAAATCGAGGCTGCCCTCAAGTCGCACCAGCCAATGGCTAAGGCGCTCTGGCCCAAGCTGGAACGCATCGTAGCCTTCGGAGCTGGCGAATACTATGAGGCAACAAAGCGCATGAAGCAATACATAGGCACCATTCCCCATAACCATGGTTACTATTACACCGAGGAGACCATCTACGGCCGTGCGGTCAATGATAACAGCGATCTCTTTGAAACAACCCCCTCAGGCTGTTTCCATGAGTTTCTGCCACTCGACAACGTCAGCGAGACCACGCTATTATCCACCAATACCAAGCCTGGAGTACCCTATCAACTGGTGGTTACCAACAGTGCAGGACTCTATCGCTACATCACTGACCATGTGGTCTGTATCAAGGAAATTAAAATAGATAAGATACTGTTTACAATATATTAACCCTCATCAAATCAGCATCGAGGAGTAAAAAAGCATTTGAACCGATATATATATCATTTAGTTGTCAAAGCAAACTGAAGCGTATGATGCATTTCAAGCCTAAGGTTCCTAATACATGGGGAAAAAGATACACTCGAATTGGCGATGTATATGTTGGCCAACTACGATGACAACCACACCATCTTCGACAACGCCAAGGAGCATTAAGCGTTATGTTATCGCAGTATTCCCTGAAGTCATAATGCCTGTGAAAATGCGCCCGCTGTCGATGCCCAGACGGCGGGCGGAGAAGTAGTCAGCAGACTGCTGGAAGGTGCAGACGGACGAGACCTTGATGCTTTGCGGCAACAGTCCGGCAGCAATGAGTTGCAGACGGTTGCATGCAGGCAGGTCAATATGCCACTTGCGATACTTCTTGGAAATCTGCTCCATCGGAAACTCTGCCTGGCGGAAAGCCTCATACACCTCGTCACCGACCTCAAAGCTGTCGAGGTGGATGCCTGGCCCGATTTGGGCGGTGAGTTGCCGGGGCTGTGTGCCGTAGGCCTCTGTCATCGCCTCAACCGCTTTGACGACTATACGCTTCACCGTGCCTCGCCAACCGGCATGAATGGCACAGACGGCATGGTGCTCTGCATCATACAACAGCACAGGGATGCAGTCTGCCGTGGACACGCCGATACAGACACCCTTGAGGTTCGTCATGACGGCATCGACACCTTCCAAGGCTTCCTGCCGCTCAGCAGCAGTCAGCGAAAAGAAGACATCGTCAATCTTTGCCACCTGCGTCTCATGTACTTGATGGGGCATGATGAGACTGTTGTCCGTTATGCCCAGCTTCTGACACAGTGCCTGACGGTTCTTACGAATGTTCTCCTCCTGGTCACCACAATAGCGGTTGATGTTGAACGCTGCATAGTTGCCTGTGCTACAGCCTCCGTGTCGCGTGCTACTGAAGGCTATGACACCGGCACCCATATCATAATAATCCAGCTGCGGTTGTTTCATCATGAGTTGTTTTTTCATATCGTGACACACCTTTTGGCTGCAAAGATAGTAATTTATTTTGGTTTCTACTTGTTTTTTCGTAACTTTGCCGCGAAAAATAAAATAACCAGACTTAATATCATTATACCTAACTGACTCCGTCATTTATGAATAAGAAACTGATGACACTCGGAATTTCGGCAGCCATGCTGTCGACATCGATGGTGCAGCTGACCAGCTGCACGGAAAACCAGCGTGAGAACCCCCTGTTGCAGGAAAGCACCCTGCCGTTTGGCGCTCCTGACTTCAGCAAGATTCAGACTGCAGACTATCTGCCTGCTTTTGAAGCTGCCATACAGCAGACGAAGGCGGAGATTGCCGCTATCGTGGAGAACAAAGACTCGGCGACGTTTGAAAACACCATCCTCGCCTTCGAGGAAAGCGGTAAGACGCTTGATCGTGTCAGCCGCATTTTCTTTGCCATCACCGAGGCCGACAAGACTGACGAGATTGGCGAAATAGAGAAGAAGGTACAGCCCATGCTAACCGACCTCTATAACGAGATATCGTTTAACAAGCCACTGTTTGAGCGCATCCGTCAGGTCTATGATAGAGAGCACGACACTCTGCAAGGCGAAGACCAGAAGCTGCTGGAGGAAATCTACAAAGACTTCGTACGCAATGGTGCCCTGTTGTCTGACGACAAGATGGCTCGTATGAAGGAGATTAACCTGCGCATCTCAGAGTTGCAGACACAGTGGGGCGATGAGTTGCCTGCCGCCACCAACGATGCCGTGGTGTGGGTGGATAAAAAGGAAGACCTGTCTGGTCTGAGCGAGGCCGACATTGCCCAATGCTCTAAGGATGCTGAGAGCAGAGGAGGCAAGGCACCATACGCCATCATCATCGTCAACACCACCCAGCAGGCTCTGCTGGCCAGTCTTGACAACCGCGAACTGCGCAAGAAGGTCTACGAGGCCTCCATACACCGTGCTGACGGTACGGGCAAATACAATACATTTCCACTGGTTGTCGAGATAGCCAAACTGCGTGCTGAACAAGCCGAAATCATGGGCTATCCCAATTATGCTTCCTACTCGTTAGAGAACACCATGGCCAAGACACCCGAGAATGTCTATGCCTTCCTGAAGAACCTGATAGCCCAGTACACGCCGAAGGCCCAGGCTGAGACAAAGGTCATTGAGGACTATGCCCGTAAAACCCAAGGTGCAGACTTCCAGCTCCAGCCTTATGATCGCTTCTACTACTCTGCCAAGATGAAGAAAGAGTTGCTGGACATCAGCGACGACGAGGTGAAGCCTTATTTCAACGTCGACAGCGTACTGATTAACGGTGTGTTCTATGCCGCCAACCGTGTGTATGGGCTGACGTTCAAGGAGCGTACCGACATCCCTACCTATCATGCCGACATGAGGGTCTTTGAGGTCATTGACAAGGACGGAAAACCGAAAGCACTCTTCTACTGCGACTACTTCCGTCGTCCCACAAAGCGTGGCGGTGCATGGATGGACGGCTTCCAGAAACAGAGCCGTCAGCGCCAGCAGTTGCCCATCATCTTCAACGTATGTAACAGCGCCAAGGCTCCTGAGGGACAACCCTCGCTGCTCACCTGGGACGAGGTCACCACGATGTTCCATGAATTTGGTCACGCCCTGCACGGCATCCTCTCTGACTGTCAGTACAACAAGCTGAGCGGTACCAGCGTAGCCCGCGACTTCGTGGAAATGCCGTCACAGTTCAATGAATCGTTTGCTGCTATCCCTGAAGTCTTCGACCACTATGCCCGCCATTATAAGACAGGTGAGCCTATGCCAGCCGAACTGAAAGAACGTATGCTGAAAAGCATCAACTTCCAGACGGCCTATGCCCTTGGCGAGAATCTTGCAGCCACCTGTGTCGACTTGGCTTGGCACATGCTGCCGTCCGACAAAATTCCTACTGCCGACCAAGCACTGGCCTTTGAGAATGAGGCACTGAAAAAGGTAGGACTGCTGGATGCTCAGATTCCGCCACGCTATTTTACCAGCTACTTCAACCACGTTTGGGGTGGCGGCTATGCTGCAGGCTACTACAGCTACCTGTGGACGGAGGTACTGGCTGTCAACGTTGCAGACGTCTTTGCCAAGCGTGGTGCCCTGAAGCCAGAAACGGGCCAGGACCTGCGCGACAAGATACTGAGTCGTGGTAATACGGGCGACCTGATGCAGATGTTTACAGACTTTACGGGTATGCAGCAGCCCGATGTCTCCAGCCTGCTCAGAGCCAGAGGACTGTAACCGTCACTTACACAAGACTCATAATGACTTACTTCGGTGAATTAATATCAATAGGCGTAGCGTTTTCGTGGACGGCAACGGCGTTATTGAGCGAATTTGGCTCAAAGCGATTGGGCAACCTGACTCTGAATGTGCTGCGCATGTTGCTGGCAATGCTGTTTTCGCTGGTGCTCTTTGGCGTAGTGACGGGCTCTCCGCTGCCCCCAGGAGCATCAGCAGAAGCAGCCGGGTGGATGCTGCTGTCAGGACTCGTAGGCTATGTCATCGGTGACTTCTGCCTCTTTCAATGCTATATCATCATCGGTTCGCGCTACGGACAACTCTTTATGACGCTCGCTCCGTTAGCAGCAGCCCTGATGGCATGGCTGACATTAGGTCAGCAGATGAAGGCTATGAGCATCGTGGCGATGTTGGTGACGCTTTTAGGTATCGGTATCTCTGTACTTGGACGCGGTGAACACCATAAGGTATCACTGAAACTCCCCCTTAACGGTGTGCTCTTCGCCATCGGCGCAGCAGTGTGTCAGGGTGTCGGCCTGGTATTGAGCAAGATAGGCATGGACCATTACGAGACCACAACAATGGCCAAAGCGGGCATACCTGACTGGATAGTACCGTTCAGTGCTAACTTCTACCGTTGCATTGCTGGCATCATAGGCTTTTTGTTCCTGCTTTGGGTAGCCAATGGACTGGACCATCTGCGTGAAGCGATGCACGACAGGAAAGGTCTGACCGTAGCAACAGCAACCACAATTTTCGGTCCCTTTGTGGGTGTAGGCTTCTCGCTGATGGCGGTACAATATACCAGTGCCGGTATTGCCTCTACACTGATGGCCATGACGCCTATCATCATCCTGCTGCCCTCATACTGGCTTTTCCATGAGAAGATTACGTGGCGTGCCGTCCTTGGTGCTGTCATCTCTGTATGCGGTGTCAGCCTCTTCTTCATGGGATAGCGGCGGAAGAGAAAAGATGATGAAATTACGCCGTAGCGAAAAAAAGAATTGAATTTCTTTGTTTTACTCTTGTTATTTCGTAACTTTGCAGACAAATTGGAATAATTCATTCAATGAATGACTTATTACCCCTAAAACTATTCAACTATGGAAACAACATTAGTATTATTGAAGCCTGGCTGCGTACAGCGTCAGCTGATAGGCGAGGTAGTGAACCGTTTTGAGCGTCGTGGCTTGCGTATTTCTGGAATGAAGATGATGCAGTTAAGCGATGAGATTCTGCGTGAACATTATGCACACTTGGCCGACAAACCCTTCTTCCCCTCATTACAGGCCTCCATGCAGGCATCACCTGTGATTGCGTTGGCACTATCGGGTGTAGAGGCCGTAAAGGTCGTGCGCCAGATGGCCGGTGTCACCAATGGTCGCGAGGCAGCTCCAGGCACCATCCGTGGTGACTATTCCATGAGCAACCAGCAGAACATCGTACATGCTTCAGACTCTGTGGAGAATGCTGCAATAGAGCTGAACCGCTTTTTCCGTCCGGAAGAGTTGTTCGACTATACCAGCAATGCACAGAAGTTTGTCTACGGCGACGGCGAGATAAAATGAAATCATAGACAATGGATCAAAAGAGAATTATCAATTTCCTGCGGCAGGTGATGGCCAACAACGACCGTGAATGGTTCCAGAATCATAAGAAGGAATACGAAGCCGTCAGGACTGAATTTGAGCGGGGTGTGCAGCAGGCATTGGATCGGATAGTGACATTCGACCCAGAGATAGCCCACGTACAAGTGAAAGACTGCACTTACCGCTTCTATCGTGACACACGTTTTTCGCCGGACAAATCACCCTACAAGAACCACTTTGGCGCTTATATCAACGCTAAGAGCAAGAAAGCACTAAGAGGTGGATACTACCTGCACTTTGAGCCCAACCACTGTCTTTTAGCCGTAGGCAATTATTGGCTCCCAACGAATATTCTCACTTCATGTCGCAATGAGATGATGGCCAACACGGAAGAGTGGCTCAAGTGTGTAGAGAACGAGGAGTTCCTGAAATACTTTGGCAACGATGAGTCCTGCAGCACGAAGGAGCCGACAAACATTGATAGCTGGGATCAGCCTCAAGGCTTCGGACTGGCGAAGTTGAAGACTTGCCCCTCCGGTTTTCCTAAGGACTGGCCGTATGTCCGCTATCTGCGTCTGAAGGACTACTGCTGTTGGCACGCCGTTTCGGATTCGTTCTTCGAGGGTGACGGCTGGTTGGACGAGATGGAGCGCCTGTTCCGTGCTGCCAAGCCGATGATGGATTTCATGAATTCCGTCATCGATGACTACGAATAAGTAGCTTCACTGTTCCGTACGGGACAGACCGATGCCTATTCGTAGTGCCTGATTCTTACATCAATGCCAGCGCCTTGAAGCTGAGAGGAAATCGTGCTCACGTCAGTCTGCCCGTAATGATAGGGGAAAAGCACTTTGGGTTTGATTGTCTTCGCAGCTTTTACCAGCTGGCTCGTCGTCATTGTGTAGGGTTGGTTGCATGGCAGGAAAGCGATGTCAATGTCCTTGACGGCTTCCATTTCAGGTATATCTTCAGTATCACCGGCAATATAGATTCTCAGTCCGTCAAGCGTCAGGATGTAGCCGTTATCTCTGCCTTTGGGGTGGAACTGAAGGCGTCCTTCGGTAATATTATAAGCAGGAACAGCCTCTACCGTAAAGTCATTGGCAATCTTCAAGACTTCACCATTAGCCATCACCTCGCCAGAACCGTACATGTCAGCACACCGTTTGTTGGTAACAAGCCGCGTCCCGTCATCAGAGAGCAGGTTAAGGGCTTCTTTGTCGAAGTGGTCGCCGTGTTCATGTGTGACAAAGATATAGTTGGCCTTGGGCATTGCAGTAAAGTCAATCGTACGATTTCCTAACTTGGTTACAGGATCAATTTCAATCTCTTTCCCATCATATTCTATCCTGATGCTGGCATGAACGAGCGCATGAAATTTAACTGTCTTTCCACTATTGGTCTTGAATATGTCCACCTCGTATGTATCAGTCGTAACAGGTTTGTTGGCTTCTTTCCAGGCGATGATACCACCTTTCAGATTCACGCACTGATAACCCTCAGCAGCCAGTCTCCCTGCAGCGTTGGCTGAACGACGGCCACTTCTGCAATAAACAGCGATTTTCTTGTCTGGTGGTAACGCTGACTTTGCTTTCTCCATGAAATCACCCTGACCTTGATCAATGTTGATTGCGCCCTCAATATGTCCTTCATGATATTCCGCAGCAGTACGGACATCAAGTACGACAACACCTGCTCCCTCTATCAACAGGCTGAAGTCATTGACATCTGAATTCTCAAAATTCTGTTGGCCACATGCTGATGTAAAACCTAACGCAGCCAGCAAACATGTAATCATCTTTTTCATCATTTTGTGTTTTTAGTTATTTGTGGAGCCAAAGTTATGGAAAAACGAGAGCAGAACAAAACAAATCCATTTGTTTTTTCTGCCGAGTGTCGATAACTTCGCGCTGCAAGCGCAAAGTTACGAAAAAAAACCGAGAAAAAGATTTTTTTCATGCTAAAATTAAAGAAATAATAGTATCTTTGCACCAAGGTTTAACATTCAACTTTACTATAATTAAGCCATGATACTGCATTACGACGTGATAGTGATAGGCGGTGGCCATGCTGGCTGTGAGGCAGCTACAGCTTCAGCCAACATGGGAGCAAAAACATGCCTCGTTACGATGGATATGAATAAGATTGCACAGATGTCGTGCAACCCGGCCATCGGAGGTATTGCCAAAGGTCAGATAGTGCGCGAGATAGACGCTTTGGGCGGACAAATGGGACTCGTCACCGATGCCACAGCCATTCAGTTTCGCATGCTAAACCGCAGCAAAGGCCCGGCCGTATGGAGCCCACGAGCACAGTGTGACCGCGGGAAGTTTATATGGAAATGGCGGCAGATGCTCGATGAAACCGAAAATCTCGACATCTGGCAGGACCAAGCTAACGAACTGTTAGTTGAAAAATCACCAAAAGGAGCAGAAGCAGGAGTTTGCGTGGTTGGCGTCAAGACCATCTGGGGCTGTGAACTACGCGCCAAGGCTGTCATCATTACTGCTGGCACCTTTCTGAACGGTTTGCTGCATATAGGCAGAAAAATGATTCCTGGAGGGCGCATAGCGGAGCCTGCCGTACCCCATTTCACTGAAAGCATCACCCGCCACGGTATCCGTTCAGACCGCATGAAGACAGGCACCCCCGTCCGCATTGACAAAAGCAGCGTGCATTTTGAGGACATGGAGCGACAGGATGGAGAAAACGGTTACTATAAATTCTCATATATAGGCGAACAGCGTCCACTGAAGCAACTTCCCTGCTGGGTATGCTATACCAATCCAGAAGTACACGAGACATTACGTAGTGGATTAGCCGATTCTCCGCTGTATAACGGGCAAATCAAATCGATTGGGCCACGTTATTGTCCGTCAATAGAAACCAAACTTGTGACCTTTCCTGACCGTCCACAGCATCTGCTGTTCTTGGAACCTGAGGGTGAAGACACCCATGAAATGTACCTGAACGGCTTCTCATCGAGTCTGCCGATGGATGTACAGATTAATGCACTGAGAAAGATTCCAGCTCTGCGTGACATCAAAGTGTACCGGCCAGGCTATGCTATTGAATACGATTTCTTCGATCCTACACAACTGAAACACTCGTTGGAATCGAAGGTGATTGACGGATTGTTTATGGCTGGACAGGTCAATGGCACAACGGGCTATGAAGAGGCAGGGGGGCAAGGCACAATAGCTGGCATCAATGCAGCACTGAAAGTAGGCTCGAAGGATGTGTTTGAACTGAAACGTGACGAAGCCTACATCGGCGTGCTCATTGACGACTTGGTGACAAAAGGTGTGGACGAACCCTACCGTATGTTCACGTCAAGAGCGGAATACCGCATTTTGTTACGACAGGATGATGCTGATGCCAGACTGACAGAAAAAGCCTACGCATTAGGCATTGCCAAACGCGAGCGCTATGACTGGTGGATGGAAAAGAAAGAAGCTATTGAAAGAATCGAAGCTTTTTGCAGTACTTATGCCATTAAACCGAAGACAATTAATGGCGCATTAGAAGCCATGGGCTCTACCCCACTCGTTTACGGTTGCAAACTGGAAGACTTGGTGGCAAGACCGGAGTTGAATTTCAAGAAACTAATGGAGATAGTGCCAGAATTCCGTGAAGTCATCGAACATCTTCCCAATCGTAAAGAAGAAATTGCAGAAGCTGCAGAGATACGCATCAAGTATAAAGGCTATATTGAACGTGAACGAATGGTGGCTGACAAAATGCACCGCTTGGAGAATATAAAGATTAAAGGTAAGTTCGACTACCCCACCCTAACGGCTATTTCAACGGAAGCGCGACAGAAGTTGGAGAAGATTCAGCCAGAAACACTGGCACAGGCCAGCAGGATACCCGGCGTCAGTCCCAGCGACATCAATGCCATGCTGGTATTGTTAGGCCGATGATGTTCCACGTGAAACAAAAGACAGCTAACTTCTTAATAATAACGATAAAACCAAAGATTATGAACAAACAATTATTGATTGACAATTTGCGTTGCATACCCGATTTTCCGAAACCAGGCATCAACTTTCGTGACGTTACAACACTCTACAAGAACGCAGCATGCTTTAAAGAAATGCTTGACGAGATGGAGAACCTTTACAAAGACAAAGGAATCACCAAGATAGTTGGTGTGGAAAGCCGTGGTTTCGTGATGGCTTCGGCACTTGCTGGAAGATTGGAATGCGGAGTGGTCTTAGCCCGCAAGCCAGGCAAACTACCCGCAACGGTCATCAAGGAATCGTTCTCAAAAGAATACGGCGTCGATACCGTTGAGATGCACTTAGACTCCATCGACCCAGATGACGTTGTACTCATACACGACGACTTGTTGGCTACTGGTGGAACGGCAAAAGCAGCCTACAGACTGGTACAGCACTTCAAGCCAAAGAAAATCTACATGAACTTCATCATTGAAATTACGGATGAAGGTCTTCACGGACGCGACCTTTTTGAAGGCATTGAATTGACAACGCTATTAACCGTATAATGTTTCACGTGAAACCAACAGCATGACAAAGGAAGAGAACGAGGCTCGTTTAGACAAGTTGAAGAACATCGTCAGATCGATGCCGGAGAAGTCTGGCAGCTATCAATATTATGATGCTGATGGCACCATTATCTATGTTGGAAAGGCCAAAAACCTGAAGGCACGAGTCTCGTCCTACTTCCACACAGAGGTGGACCGTTTTAAGACGAAGGTGTTGGTATCAAAGATATTTGATATCAGCTACACGGTGGTAAACACCGAGGAGGACGCCCTATTGTTAGAAAACGCCCTCATCAAGAAGTACAACCCGCGTTACAATGTTTTGCTGAAAGACGGAAAGACCTACCCCAGTATCTGTGTCACCAAAGAATACCTGCCACGTATCTTTTCAACGCGAACCATCAACAAAAAAGCCGGGCAATACTATGGTCCCTACTCGCATGTCGGCACCATGCATGCCATACTCGACCTCATCAAGAAGCTATACCATCCACGCCCTTGTCGCCAGCCAATGACCAAGGAGGGCGTTGAAAGCGGCAAATACCAAGTATGCTTGGAGTACCATATCAAAAACTGTAAGGGGCCATGCATTGGAAAACAGTCGTGGGACGACTACCAGAAAAGCATTCGACAGGCATTGGAAATCCTGAAAGGCAATACCCGGCAGGTTCAACGAGAAATGAAAGACGAAATGTTGAACCTGGCTGAAGAACTGCGCTTTGAGGAAGCAGAGGAAATGAAACGAAGATACCTCCTACTAGACCAGTTTGTCAGCAAGAGCGAGGTTGTCAGCCACACCATCGACAATATCGACGTACTCAGCATCACCAACGACGAGAAGATTGCCTATGTCAACTATATCCATGTTTCCAACGGACAGATTAACCAGAGTTTCACGTTCGAATATAAGAAGAAACTGGAAGAGTCAGACGAGGAATTACTACAATTGGCCATCGTTGAGATGCGAGAGCGTTTTAAGAGCAATGCCAAGGAAATTATTCTGCCTCAGGAAGTCGATATTGATCTGCAAGGTGTGACCATCACCGTACCCCAGCGTGGTGATAAAAAAACGCTGCTCGACCTATCAATGATGAACGGAAAACAATACAAGTTCGACAGGTTAAAACAAGCCGAAAAACTAAATCCTGAACAGAAGCAGGTACGTCTGATGAAAGAGCTGCAGGAACTGCTGCACTTGGAAAAAATGCCATATCATATTGAGTGCTTTGACAACTCCAACATCTCTGGTTCTGATGCCGTAGCGGCTTGCGTGGTATTCAAGAAAATGAAACCATCCAAGCAAGACTACCGAAAATTCAACATCAAAACGGTGGTTGGTCCTGACGACTATGCATCAATGAAGGAAGTAGTCTATAGAAGATACCACCGTCTGATAGAAGAAGAACAACCCCTACCCGACCTCATTGTTGCTGATGGCGGCAAAGGTCAGATGGAAGTCATACGCCAAGCTGTACAGGACGAACTCGGTCTGGATATACCCATTGCTGGTTTAGCCAAGAACGACCGCCACCGCACCAACGAACTGCTATACGGTTTTCCACCAAGGGTTATTGGAATCAAAGACACCTCTGAGCTATTCAAGGTGCTCACGCAACTACAGGACGAGGTTCACCGCTTTGCCATCGAATTCCACAGAAACAAGCGTTCTAAACACGCTTTAGAGTCAGAGTTAGATAGTATCAAGGGTATCGGACCAAAAACGCGTGACGAGCTTCTAAATAGCCTTAAATCGGTTCACAGAATCAAGGAGGCTGACCTCGCTACATTGACCAACCTTATAGGTGCTGCAAAGGCGGCTATTGTGTACCATTATTTCCATCCAGAAAACCAATAAACCTAATCATTAACGAGCCGTAATTTCGTAACCCCAAAGCCGTAAAATCTGAGGTGGTGAGATTACTTTTCGTTGCTGCCGCGCAAGGGCGTCCCGCGTCCCATCGTCCCATCGTCCCATTAAGGAGGTTCGGATATGGAAAAGTGCTTATATTATTATTATAATTATATATATTATATATAATTATAAAGTCAATTCCCTTTATTTCCGTATTTGGAAGATGCTTAATGGGACGATGGGACGCGGGACACAATGGGACGTTTTCGGAGGTATAATATTTGGTGGATTAAAAAATAGTTTGTATCTTTGCATTATGAGAGCAGTAATACAACGAGTGACTAAAGCCAGCGTAACCATTGAGGGCAGTATCAAAAGCCAGATTGGAATAGGATACCTGATTCTGGTAGGTGTCTGTGACGAAGACACGATGGAAGATGTAGAGTGGCTGGCAAAGAAAGTCATAGGACTACGGGTATTTGACGATGACAATCACGTCATGAACCGGGCCATTACTGAAATTGACGGGGAGATATTAGTGGTCAGCCAGTTTACGCTCTATGCCAGCTACAAAAAAGGCAACCGCCCGTCGTGGTTCCGTGCAGGCAGTCACGAGCATTCTATCCCACTCTACGAAGCCTTCTGTCAGCATCTCAGCGAGCAGTTAGGCAAGACTGTAGGAACTGGAGAATTCGGTGCCGATATGAAGGTTGAACTGCTTAACGATGGTCCGGTCACCATCTGTATGGATACTAAAAACAAGGAATAAGATGAAAAAATATCTTAGGGAAATAGAAATTTCAGGACTTATACTGGTCATTATCGGCATTTTCTGTTCTATAGTCTGGGGCAATGCCTTTGGTATGTGGCCATGCGCTGTTGGACTGTTCTGCTGGCTCATTACCTTCCTCTATAAGGCATTCCGATGGAAGGAATATGAACGTGAAAACAAACAGAACATCATGATTCTCTTGATTGCCATAGTAATACTCACCCTCAAAATGCTATTTAGATGACCATCAAGGAAGCGCAGGAAAACGTAGACTATTGGATAAAAACGTATGGCGTTCGCTATTTCTCGGAACTGACGAATATGGCAGTCCTGACGGAAGAAGTAGGTGAATTAGCCCGAGTGATAGCCCGAAAATACGGAGATCAGAGCTTTAAGGCAGGAGAAAAAGACAACATAGGTGAAGAAATGGCAGACGTGCTGTGGGTGTTACTCTGCTTAGCTAACCAAACAGGAGTCGACCTGACAGAAGAATTAAGAAAATCTATAGAAAAGAAGACAAAACGCGACGCTGAACGTCATAAAAATAACAAGAAACTGACAAATTTATAAATAACTGATTATTAACTAAATACTATTTAAACTATGAGTGAACATTGCAACTGTGGCTGTGGCCACGACCATCACCACGAGGACGCTCAACAGCTGGAGTCCATGTATGATCAGGCTTTGAGTCTTTACAACTTTGACATCAAGGATGAAGATGTTAAGGCTGCTGTACAGAAAATCATTGAAGAAAAAGTACCCGAGAACGACACACCAGAGGTAAAGAAATTTATGTTTGGCAGTATCGAGCTCACCACACTGACCACCCAGGATTCAGATGAAAGCGTGTTGAAACTTGTAGAGAAAGTCAACAACTTCGCCCAAGAGTATCCCGATATGCCTCATGTCGCTACAATCGTTACCTACCCTCGTTTTGCGAAGTTAGTCAGCGAGTCTTGCGAAGTAGAGGGCGTCATTCCTACTGTTGTCAGTGGTGCATTCCCTTCATCACAGGCACTGATGGAAATCAAGATTGCCGAGACAGCATTGGCAATCAAGGACGGCGCTAAGAACGTTGACATCGTGATGCACGTCGGCGAGTTTTTAGCAGGTGACTATGAAACCGTTTGCGACGAAATCCGCGAGCAGAAGGCAACCTGCGGCAAGGTACCTATGAAGGTGATTCTGGAGACTGGTGACTTAGGTTCTTGCGCTAATATCAAGAAAGCCTCAATCTTATCGATGTATGCCGGTGCCGACTACATCAAGACTTCTACTGGTAAAGAGAAAATAAGTGCCACTCCCGAGGCAGCCTACGTCATGTGTCAGGCTATCAAGGAATACTTCCAAAAGACAGGTATCCGTATCGGTTTCAAGCCCGCAGGTGGTATCAACAGCATAAAGGATGCCCTCACCTACTATACCATCTACAAGGAAATCCTTGGAGGCGAATGGATGAACAACTACTATTTCCGCTTGGGTACAAGTCGTCTCGCTAACCTTGTGTTGAGCGACCTGGCAGGCAAGGAAGTGAAGTTCTTCTAATAGTTACGCTGAACAACGTAGTCTACATAGGCCGTCAGGGAATCCTTGATGGCCTCTTTTTTGACGTTCTGCTCAATGTAAGACATACATAAATGACTGAATTCAGCCATCTTCTGCTCAGCATATTCTATACCGCCCTGTTGCTTGGTAAACTCTACCAAAACGGCAATTTCATCAATATTGATTGTGCCAGCCTTAACTTTCTTGGCCAACGTCTGCATCGACTCGTAATACGAATTTTTCAAGGCATAAATGACAGGCAACGTCAGTTTACCTTCAGCCATATCATTGCCTGTAGGCTTACCTATTTCCTTGGAATCGAAATAGTCGAAGATGTCGTCACGAATCTGAAACATGATACCCAAGTTTTTACCAAATTCACCAGCCTTTTTCACTTCATCCTCACTGGCACCAGCCGAGAGTGCGCCAATGGCAGCACACGACTGGAACAAAGCAGCAGTCTTCTGCTGGATAACCTGATAATATACTTCTTCAGAGATTTCCTGATTCTGTATGTTCGACAACTGTAATATCTCACCTGCAGCGAGCGTTCTTCCCAGTTCTGACAGTTCCTGAACAATGCGCTGATTGTTGGTAAACGAAACATGCAGCAAAGCCGTTGACAAGATAAAGTCACCCACCAACACAGCGACCTTATTATTATAAGTAGCGTTGACAGAGGCCTGGCCGCGGCGCTCACTACTCTCATCGACAACGTCATCGTGAACCAATGATGCCGTATGCAACAATTCAAGACCAACAGCTGAATGCTGGGTCACTGCTGACACCTCACCATAGTTTTTGGCCATCAACAACATCAGGAGCGGACGCATACGCTTTCCCCCACGTTGACGAATATGTGACAAGACCTGAGAAAGCAATCCGTTTTCGTAGGTCAGACTCTGATTGAACAATGTTATAAAATCGTTCAAATCATGCTCAATAGGCTGTCTAATAAGAGATAAATAATCCATAATTTCAGAATTTCGATACAAATTTAGTGAAAATATCATTATATCACGAAATATTTTAGTAATTTTACGCGAAAATTGAATATTGTTATGGATAAACTCTTCCTTTTAGACGCCTACGCACTCATTTACCGTTCCTATTACGCATTCATCAAGAACCCGAGAATTAACTCCAAGGGACTTAATACCTCTGCCATTGTTGGCTTTGTGAATACCCTGCAGGAAGTACTCACCAAGGAACAGCCCACACATATTGGTGTGGCCTTCGACCCCCATGGTCCCACCTTCCGTTCAGAAGCCTATCCCGACTATAAGGCTCAACGTGAAGCCACGCCCGAAGACATACGCAAGGCTGTTCCTATCATCAAAGACCTGTTACAGGCATGGAACATTCCCATCCTACAAGTCGATGGCTTTGAAGCTGACGATGTCATAGGCACCTTGGCTACCAAGGCCGGCACACTGGGTATTGATACTTATATGCTGACACCTGATAAAGACTACGGCCAACTGGTAACTGACCATGTCTACATTTTCCGTCCACGCCATGGTGGCGGCTACGAGACAATGGGTATTGAAGAGGTGAAACAAAAATACGGTATTCCATCAACAGCAGCCGTCATTGACCTGCTGGCACTGATGGGTGACTCAGCCGATAATTTTCCTGGCTGTCCCGGTGTCGGTGAAAAAACTGCCGTCAAACTTATCAACGAATTTGGAACAGTTGAGGAGATGTTGCATCGTGTCAATGACATCAAGGGTGCGCTCAAGACAAAAATCGAGACACATGTCGACGATATCAAGATGTCGAAATTTCTGGCGACCATCAAGACCGATGTCCCCATCGAACTGAACATGGATGAACTCAAAGTTCAGGAACCCAACGAGGCTGAACTTGGAAAACTTTTGGAAGAATTGGAGTTTAAGACCCTGGCAGCGAAGATTCTTAAAAAATCTGAAACAAAGCCAAAACCTGTGAATGGACAACTCGATTTGTTTGCAGAATTTGCGTCCCAAGTCCCGAGTGAGCCAGAATATTCAAGTTTTGAGAGCATAAAAACCATACCTCACAAGTACGAACTCATTGAAAAAGAAGAAGATATAATAAAAATTTGTGATTTTTTTAGGACAAATGATTTTCTTGTTTTAGATACGGAAACAACTTCAACCTCTGCAATTGACGCAGAATTGGTGGGTTTGAGCTTTTCAGTGAAGGAACATGAGGCATATTATGTACCCATTCCTGCCAATCGTGAAGAAGCGTTGCGAATTGTTAATATCTTTAAACCTTTATACGAGGACGAGAAAATACTCAAAGTTGGTCAGAATCTAAAGTACGACTTAGAAGTGTTGCACAACTATGGCGTTAAACTGAAAGGACAGATGTGGGACACGATGATTGCTCACTACCTAATCCAACCCGAACTGCGTCATAACATGGACTACATGGCAGAGGTGTACTTGCACTACAAGACCATTCATATAGATGAACTCATTGGACCCAAGGGAAAGAACCAGCGTTCGATGTGCGACCTCTCCCCCACCCTCGTTTATGAATATGCCTGTGAAGATGCAGATATTACCCTGCAACTGAAAAACAAGTTGGAGCCAGAGCTGAAGAAACATGAATGCGAAGACCTCTTCTATAATATAGAGATGCCACTGATGCCTGTCTTGGCTGAAATGGAGATGAACGGAGTCTGCCTTAATACAGAATCGTTAACTGAAACCAGTAAACTGTTTACGGCTCGTATGAACGAAATCGAACAACGCATCTATGAACTCGCTGGGCAGCAATTCAACATAGCATCACCTAAACAGGTGGGTGAAATCTTGTTCGACAAACTAAAAATCATCGAGAAAGCCAAGAAGACCAAAACCGGTCAATACGTCACCTCTGAGGAAGTGCTACAACAACTTAAAAACAAGCACGAGATTGTGGCAGACATTCTGGAACACAGAGGGCTAAAAAAGCTCATTGGCACCTATATCGATGCCCTGCCTAAGCTGATAAACCCTCGTACTGGTCATATACATACCTCTTTTAATCAGACCATTACAGCCACAGGACGCCTCTCGTCGTCTGATCCTAACCTGCAAAACATTCCCATTCGTGGTGAGGATGGCAAGGAGATTCGCAAGGCCTTTATTCCTGAACCTGGATGCCTGTTCTTTTCAGCTGACTACAGTCAGATTGAGTTGCGTGTGATGGCTCATCTTTCTAAAGATGCCAATATGATTGAAGTGTTCCGCGAAGGCAAGGATCTCCATGCTGCCACAGCTGCCAACATCTATAAAAAACCTATAGACGAGGTTACTCGCGACGAACGTACCAAGTCGAAACGAGCCAATTTCGGTATCATTTACGGCATCACCGTCTTTGGTCTCGCTGAACGTTTAGACATTCCTCGCGATGAAGCTAAGATGCTGATAGACGGCTATTTCGAGACTTTTCCACAGGTTCGTGACTATATGGAAAAGTCTAAGGAAATTGCCCGTCAGCAAGGTTACGTCACTACCCTATTCGGCCGTCGCCGTTATTTGCCGGACATCAACTCGCAAAATAGCGTTGTTCGAGGTTTTGCTGAACGAAATGCCATCAATGCTCCCATTCAGGGTACTGCTGCAGACATCATCAAAGTAGCTATGATTCATATTTTCCAGCGCTTCAAGGCAGAGAAAATCAAGAGCAAAATGATTCTTCAGGTACACGACGAACTCAACTTCTCAGTTCTTCCTGAAGAGAAAGAAAAAGTAGAGCATATCGTCATTGAGGAAATGCAAAATGCCTTCCAAATGGCTGTTCCTCTCGTAGCTGATTCCGGCTTCGGCAGCAACTGGCTTGAGGCTCACTAAAGCAAGAGAGATTCGGCAAACTTATAAATGATAATGCCGGCTGTAACAGAGACATTCATAGAGTGCTTTGTACCCAGCTGGGGAATTTCCAAACAACCATCTGAGGCGTCTACTACTTCCTGGTGAACGCCTTTGACTTCGTTACCAAGCACAACGGCATATTTCTGGCCATGCTGAGGCACGAATGTCTGTAGTTTGGTACTATGTTCCACCTGTTCTACAGAGAGTACCATATAGCCTGTTTTCTTCAACTCATCAATGGCCTCTAAGGCTGTTTTGAAGTATTTCCAACTGACACTATCTTCTGCACCAAGGGCTGTTTTATGTATCTCGGTTGATGGCGGAGTCTGACAAATACCACAAAGATATACTGACTCTACACGAAAAGCATCACAAGTACGGAATACACTACCTATATTATACATAGAGCGCACGTCATCCAATACTACTATCAATGGCAGTTTCTCAGCCTCACGGTATTCTTCGACTGTCAGTCGTTTCATTTCTATAGTACGAATCTTTCTCATACCATTTGTTTTTGTTTGCAAAAGTAATCAATTATTCCGATACGATAGCTAACATCGTTAAAAAATATCCTAAAAGCTTTTGAAGTTCGGTAATTCTTACTATATTTGCAAATCATTCATTATTACATTTTACCAATATGAAAAGAAAACTATTCACTTCCATTCTTTTGCTGGCTACTGTATTCATACAGGCTCAGACAGCCAGAAAGTTTACCATCAATCTTGTAGATGATGGAAAAGCCAATATGGTAGTATTTTTGCCAGAAAATCCTTCAGGAAAAGCCATTGTAGGTGTTCCTGGTGGTGGTTATTCCATGCTTTCAAATACGCATGAAGGTTATCTGGCTTCTGATTGGCTCAACAAACAAGGTATTGCCTACGCTGTCGTTAACTATCGGCTGCCAAATGGCGACCGTACCATTCCCATTAGCGACGTAGAAAAAGGTATTCGCATTATCCGCGATTCAGCCAGCGTGTGGAATATTAATCCCAATGATGTAGGCATCATGGGTTTCTCTGCAGGCGGTCATTTATCATCAGTCATTTCTACCCTCTCCGACTATGATGTGCGTCCAAACTTTACCATACTTTTCTATCCAGTTATTTCTATGGATGAGCGCTTGTCTCATAAATGGTCGTGCATTAATTTTCTTGGTGAAGAAGGACACAAAGATGCAGCGTTAGTTAAACAATACTCCACACAAAACGCTGTCAGGCGTCATCTCACCCCTCCTGCCATCATCATTTCAGCCAGTGACGACCGCCTGGTACCAGTGACGACCAATGGTCTTGCATACTATACTGCAATGCGTAATGTTGGTAATGACTGTGCCATATATATCTATCCGACAGGTGACCATGGTTTTGGCTTTGGACATTGGTTCAAATATCATGACCAAATGCTCAACGACCTTGGTAACTGGCTCAAAGCTCGTCATACACCAAAACCCGATGCCATTAAAGTAGCTTGTATAGGCAATAGCATTACTGACGGTTATGGTATTGATATGGCTAGTGCATACGGCTATCCAGCTCAACTGCAACAGCTGTTAGGCGATGATTATTGGGTCAAAAACTTCGGAGTCAGCAGTCGTACAATGCTGAACAAAGGTGACTTGCCTTATATGAATGAAATGGCTTGGAAAGATGCACAGGCCTTTAAACCAGATATCGTTATCATTAAGTTAGGTACAAACGACTCAAAGCCAGAAAATTGGCAATATCATGCAGACTTCAAGAAAGACCTACAGCAGATGATTACCACGCTACGTCCTGATTTAGCACAACCTGTCAAGAAAAAAGGAAAGAAAAAGGCAAGCGTAAAAACAGTTGGTCCACAGATATTCCTCTGTACACCTATTCCCGCATTCAAGCCTACATGGAATATCAACGATTCAGTCATTGTCAACGGCATCATTCCCATACAGCAAGAAGTAGCTAAAGAATATGGTTTGCAAGTCATTGATCTCCATACATTCTATGCCAACGACGGTGATAAGATGATAGACGACGGCATACATCCCGATGCTAAAGGCGCACGTCGTATGGCAGAAATCATTGTCAAAGCTATTAAGCCATAATAACTGTGGATAAACTGTGGATAACTTGGTTAATAAATAGTGGATTATTAAAAAATAGCCATTATTCCCCTACTCTGTCAGTTGATAAAACTAATAAAAAACATAGTTATGAACAAGTTTTTCATAGTTTTTAGCCAAAAAAAGATATAAACTTATTACTTTTGCACCAAAATAGAGAATTGTGGATAAACTGCTTATTGTATTCAATATCAGTAAGTAAGTATCCACAATGAATAGGAAAAACCTATTGTCACGGGTGAATAACCTTTCTGGCAAGAAAATACTTCAAAAGTTTTGCACCTATGAACGTCATATCATCCTATTCATTTCTCTTTTTAAAAGAAAAAAAGAAAATAAAATAATAATATTGTGATGTTGAAAACAGAAGACCTGAAAAAAGAAATCCGCAGAATGTGCGAAGAAAAAGGTGCAATTATCCTGGCACACTATTATACGGTAGGTGATGTACAGGATATTGCCGATTTTGTAGGCGATTCATTGGCTTTAGCCCGTAAAGCAGCAGAGACAGATGCCCGGATGATGGTGATGTGTGGTGTACATTTCATGGCAGAAACATGTAAACTATTGTCACCCGACAAGGTAGTGTTGTGTCCCGACCTTAATGCTGGCTGCTCATTGGCTGACTCCTGTAAGGCTGAGGACTTAAAGAAATTCAAGGACGAGCATCCTGGCTATCAGGTCATCTCGTATGTCAATACTACAGCAGCTGTCAAGGCTTTGACGGATGTCGTTGTTACCAGTGGCAATGCTAAAAAGGTTGTAGACCAGTTACCGAAAGATGCCAAGCTTATTTTCGGTCCGGACTATAATCTTGGCAACTATATCAATGAGGTGACGGGGCGTGAGATGCTGTTGTGGAACGGCGGTTGTCATGTGCATGAGCGTTTTTCAGCCAGTAAGATATTGGAGCTGAAGAAACAGTATCCTGAAGCTGTCGTTATGGCTCATCTGGAGTGTAAGGGACCTGTTTTAGCTTTGGCAGATGTTAAAGGCAGCACAGCTACGATGCTGAACTACGCTCAGCAGAGTGACCAAAAGCAATTTATAGTGGCTACAGAGGCCGGTATTTTGCACGAGATGCAACGAACTTGTCCTGATAAGGAATTTATCCCTGTGCCTCCTGAAATCAGCGAGAGCGGCCTGGAATGCAGCTGTAACGAGTGCCAGTATATGAAGATGAACACGCTGGAGAAAATCTATCAATGCTTGAAGAACGAAAGTCCACAAATAGAGATAGACCCCGCCATCGCGAAAGATGCCGTCAAACCCATAGAAAGAATGCTGGAGTTGAGTTAGGCTCCAGCATTTTTTTTTTCTCTATCTAACTACTATTTTCTTACTTTTCTGGCTATTGTAATGAAGTATGTATATACCTTGGGGTAATTGATGAATATCAGTAGTATTGTAACAACGGCCAATGATGTCAGTAATACCTTCTAAATGATTTTCTTGTAATGCAATAATAATATCGTCAGTCTGGTTATACTGCTTCATCAATTCATCCAAGAGGTAGATTCTTTCTGTCAATTTTGTAATGACTTCATCTATCTGTGATTTGAAACTCTGATGTCCTTCAGATGGGTATTTAGTTTGGTGTATCTTCATGCTTTCGTCAAACACATCGCCATACTTGTTCCATACTTCATCAAAGCCCTCTTGAATAGCTGACAGTATAGTAGGTCTAATGACTTGCCATAAATGATAATATATTTGTTGGAAGTCTTTTCTTTCAAACAACTTTGAATAATAGAACCAAGAAGAAGACTGATGTATGTTACTCCAGCCTTTACTTTTAAATGAGCTGTCAAAATCCCATGCAGGACCCATCTCTATTTTAGATGAGTAGACATTGTCTTTATTCATATCGTGTTTACAGATAAATCTGTTGCATCCTGCTTCGTCCGTACTTCCTAATATATCATGTATCAATATCCATTTGGCAAAAGACTCCATATCTATATATTTGGAAATATCACCATTGGCATAGAGCACTTTCTCAAATTCGTTGAGATAATCTTTTAATACAGTTTGAATAGAATCAGTCACATCATCTTCATCAGGATATTTATAAGTATATCCAGTAGCATAGTTTTGATAATCAGTCTTGAAATACAACTCTTCATTCCACCAGAAGGTATCATGCTCCAGCAAAAAACCTGTATCATCAATATTAATACGTTTGTCGCCTTTTTCAACGGCCTCCATCAGATAATACATACCTTGATATTGTTCGTTTATCACGACGTTGACAAAATCATATTCTGGTACCCATTCCTTATGTACTATCTTACTGATAATGGACCCGGCAATGTTCAGAATATTACTTTCTTGATTTGTCATTTCCGAATTCCAGGTGTACATGCTCATCAGAAGCCATTCCTTGTGTTTAAATTCCTTGTAATTACGTCTTAGTAAATCATACTTTTTAGACAATTTGATTTTATAAGGAAGTTGATTAAGATAAGCTCCTGTACTATTGCCGCGAATCTTTATTCTCATACCCGATTCACCCTTGATGTAGTCTCCCGAATCATAAAAGTCATTTCCATTCAGAGTCATTGTCATTCTTCCTGGAATATAGTCGTTGTCAGTAATGCTAACTCCCGTGCATCCTTCTGGAGCACTGACAATGGTTCGTGTAGGCATAATACCATCAACAGTCTCTATGTTTAATACAGGCAGTGAAGGCCATGTGATATTTGGCTGGCCTTGTATCTTTATTATTGGCAAGACCTGAAACAACAGTATTAATAGTATGACTCCGCCTTTCAATTTGGTATTTTGTTCCTTATTCATTTTCTTCCTAAGATAAATGGTACGTATTTATATATTCCTGCTGTAATAAAAGTAGCTAAAGTATAACAGAGTAAAAAAGCTATTATAAAACGATAGAAATAGCCGTCGTAGACAAAGCCTATCTTACTTAAAAGCATAGAGATTATGAGCGGGCAACCGCCACAAAGGAAATAGTAGACTATGCAGTGTTTGCCAGTCCATTCTATCATTCTGAGGTGTGGAATGTATTTGATAATTGAAACGACTAATAATAGCCAGACTATAGCGTCAGCCAGGAATAATGGAGCACTCTCTATGGCAATATTCCGCATGGGCATATCAACATGATATTCATATACTTTTATAAAGATAAGAATCAATAGAAACAATAATGAATAGAATGGTTTGTTGATAGTGTGGAAATAGTCTCGGTACTGATGGTAAAAGTAGCCTGAATAAAGGAAAACAACAGCCAATAGTGCATCCTGCCACTGCCAATAATTGTGTTGATTAAAGGGGATAATATAGTAGAAAATCAAGCAAGCTACAGCAGCAATTAATAACCAGATAGTTTTCCCGCGTAACTTCACAAGTAATACAGTAAACAGCAGTTCTCCCACTATCAATGCAGCAATAAACCATGAAGCTCTTCCAGTGAGAATATGACAGGCTATCTCTACCCAGTTAATGTCCATTTGCCTTACAAGGAGTTTTGGGACAGCTATCAGTAATGTGAAAAAGAAGTAAGGAATCAGTAGCGAGCGAACAATGCTTTTTAATCGTTTCTGCCATTGAAACACCTCGTTTCGATAGAACAGATAGCCTGAAATAAAATAGAAAAGAATGATGGCATTGGTAGTATAGATGTAATAGGGCGTTACATCATATTCTTTGTAATAAACTTCTGTGTGGAATGCCAGGATAAGTATCATCGAGATACCACGCAGAAAGTCAATCCATCCTACTCTTTCCATAGCTTATTTTATTGATGAACACCGCTGACATGATGATGATGAAAGGCATGAAGGGAATATGAAACCTGGCCTCACCATGACCTACCAATAGCAGCACTAACGTACCGATTAGAATGATGTTTATAGAGAGTAACTGCTGTTGCCTGTTCAAGTGTCCGATGCTCAGCAATGCGGCAAATATCAGCAGATAGTAGAATAACAGGTTGGCGACAGTCAGCCATTGCACTACTGAATAGTGTGGAAAAGCATGTATGAGTGTCTGCATACTGACCTCTTCATACATATACTCTTTTTCTTCCTTATTGGGGATGAAAGTACACATGTTGACATTGTCAGAGATATACGTATTAATGAGTTTGGAAGGCATCTGCTTGATATATTCCGTTGGATGGTCTTTCAGCCAATTTATGAATAAGGAGCGCCAGGCAGAGTCTTTCTGAGAGACATTCCAGTCCCTATTGTCACGCACCTCCATCGACTGCTGAGAATGGTTGGTAGAATAATCCGTCAGCGCCATCCATCCTGTCTTAGCCTGATAAAGAAAAAGACCTGTGCGCCACATCGAAGTGCATCCGATAATCATAATAGTGACTGCATATCCAATGAATAACTTCAGGCTCTTACGCCATTTGAAAAGAAAATATATTATCATAGCCAGCAGAAAGACAATAGCCATAGGCCTGAACCAGTTTGCTATAGCCAACATCATGCCTCCAAGTAGTGAATGGTTTCTGACTATTGACAGATACACTCCTAACATGATGAAGAACATAAATGGCAGTTCGCTGAGCAACGAAGTGCTTTCTCCATAATTGGCTGGATAGACGATATAGATGATGAGTGCTATAAAAGCTGTCCGAGCGCCACATATTTTGCTTGTAACTGCATAAAACAACCAGGCGGTGGTTCCCTTCATCAGCGCATAAATAACGAGCAGAGGCGTAATGGAATGACACAAAGCCAATGATGCGGCAGTCATATTGATAGGCCCGATATTCCATAAAAAAGGATAATCGTTGATGAGAGAACTGACAGGATACGGTTCTCCATATTCGATAGCCTCCTGAGCAAATAATTGATAGCCGTCGCTATCAGGGTAAGGTGTATAGCCAAAGATAGCTAAAATAACTAATTGCAGTAATGTAAAAACAGCAATCAGTATATAGGTCAGTTGACGATGGCTATCTTGCATACTGTTCCCTTTTCACCTGAATTTGTAGCTGTAGCAACCATATAGACACCCGAGGCAACACGATTGCCCTTCTTGTCGCATCCGTCCCAGATATAAGTACCGCCATTGCTGCGCCCTTCATTGACAACGGCACCATTGGACGATAATATCTTCACATCGGCATTGTAGGTCAGTCCCGTGATGGTGATGGGTCCCGTATAGCCGGGATTGACGGGATTGGGATAGGCCCAGACATTGTCTTTGGTCATTTCCGTATTCGTTTCCGTCGCATCGCTGATATAAGAACAAAGACCGCTTTCTGTACCAAAGAACACTTCTCCAGTAGTCTGATTAATGGCTATAGAAAGCACCGTATTGTTGAGCAGAGGGCTGTTGTCAGCCGTAAAGTGCTGCAACTGTGTCATGTTATCGGCACTGATCAGATAGACACCGTTATTGTTTGTACCAAACCACTTGCGCCCTCCTCCATCGATGGCAATACTGGTAATCTCGATACCGGCTAACAGGTAGTCGGCATAGTTGGTACCATCGTTGCGAGGAACCTTCACTTGCGTAAAGTATGGGTTAGGCTCGTACCATTGAGATTGTTCCAGCATAAACGGTCCGTTATTTGTACCTATCCAGATGTTTCCGTTCTTATCTTCAGCTACAGACGTTACGCCGCTTACTGTTCCTGAGATGGTACCATCCTGGTTGACAAAGTTCTTATACGCCATAGCGCCACCTGTAGAGGGCTGATAACAGAGCAAGGCGGGTTCTATAAAGCGGTCATTGCAGAACCATATCATGCCCGTACTGGTAAATATGGCGTTCACCATGTTGTCGTACGACCGTTTGCTACTGTTCATAAATGCTTCATGATGGTGGCTGGTCCACTCTCCTTCTGGCGTGATTTCAAAGAGTGAAGTGTTTTTGCTGGCACTGTTTAACAGCCACAGATGACCATTGCTGTCATATTTGACAGTCTCAACCATCGTATAGTTCTTTGACGGTTGGTCAATGTTGGCATTGCTTTCCAAGGGACTATTGTCATAATTATACTCCTTATAGAACTTGCCATTCTTGAATTCATACAGTCCTATTCTACCGCTTGCAAAGACATGGGAAGGATCTTTTGGGTCTACATCAATGCTTGCAAGGTCAATATAGCTATGACCGGTAATTGTGTCTAACCTGTCTTGGAAAAACGACCAGTCATGATTGTTCATCACTTGGATATATCCGTCAATATGTGGGTTGAAGTCACCGCCGGTAATACCTCCGCAAGTGTAGAGCTGATCGTTGGTATATCTGAGAAAACCTGCATAATTGTGTCTCGGTCCGCCAGGTTTCAGTGTTTTGACCAGCGCAATGTTGTTGTCGTAGTCGCTGTTGTCTTGTTGGAAGGAAGGAGCATTGGTGGTCAGGTGCCAGTTGGACTTGTCGATGAGATTGTCGGCGAGTGCGCCTTTCCATATACCTGCAGCACTTTGTGCATAGATGTTCTGGCTGTCGAAAGCAATGGCGCTGACAGAGAATCCAAGCATATAGCTCTCTGAGATTTCAGCCTCTTTCACATTGATTTTCACAATGCCGAAACCACACGCCAAGTAAGCATACTGGTCGTTGATGGCAATGCTGTTGACGGTTTTGTCGCCAGTGATGGCCTTGGTGTAGAGGTCACTGATGTTGATGACATTAGTGTTGGTTTCTACAAGGTCGATGTTGGCATTACTGTAGACGGCAATAAGGCGTTTTGCCTTCTTACACCAGCGGATGAGTGCAATATGGGTGTCGCTGAGACCGTTGACTTTATCGTAGGTGATGATTGACTGGTCGTTCTTATTATACTGATAGAGGTCGTTGGAGGCCATGACAAAGAGATTGTCGTCAGCATCCTGTATCTGCTGGATATCGTAATAAGACAGGTAATTGCGCCAGGTGCCTACTTGTGCCCTTGCAGGGCTGCATGACAGATGACAGATGACAAATGATAAAGCTGTCAGCAGTATCAGTTTGGTTGTTATGAATGATGTCTGCATACATTTATCATTGTTTAATTGCTTATTGTTGGTTCAGATATTCACAGAGTTTTGCTACTGCACGGGCGCGATGGCTGATCTGGTTCTTCACACCGGTTCCCAGTTCAGCAAACGTCTGTGAATAGCCTGACGGTTTGAAGATAGGATCATAGCCAAAGCCCTCCCCTCCCCTCTTTTCTCGGGTTATCTCGCCATTGACGATACCCTCAAAACAAGTAGTCTTACCATCTATAATCAATGCGATGACAGTACGAAAACGAGCCTTACGGTTGTCTTTGTTCTCCAGTTCAGAGAGCAGTTTCTTCATGTTAGCCTCAGAGTCGTGCCCTACCCCACCCGCATAGCGTGCGCTGTAAACACCAGGAGCACCACCCAGGGCTTCTACCTCCAGCCCAGTGTCATCAGCAAAACAGTTGACGTGGTATTTGTTGTACACATACTGTGCCTTTATCAAGGCATTATCCTTCAGGGTCTGTCCCTTCTCAGGAATGTCCTCGTTACAACCTATTTCTTCCAGCGACACTATCTCAAAGCGGTTGCCCAGAATATTTCTTATTTCTGTCAGCTTGTTCACGTTGTTGGTGGCAAAAACTATCCTCATCTTCTTTTTGGTTTCTTTAATTTTAACTCTCATCTCGTCGAATCCTTCGCCATAGACACCGATGACACTTGACTGGCTGACAAAGGCCTGAGGGTCTATCATTTTGATAAGACGGAACATATTAACGCTCTCGTTCTTCTTGGCCAGGATACAGAGCACCTTCATTTTGTGGCCTGTGTACCAGCCATGACCATCGAGAATGGTGACGCCGTGATTCATCTGCGTACCTATGGCATTGGCTATCTCCTGCCACTTTTTCGAGAATATCATGAACTGTACCGACTGTCTGCGGGCATTCATGACGTAGTCGAGGGTATAGTTCTCCATAGCCATCACGCAGAAGCCGAACATCACCTTGTGGGCGCGTTCCAAATAGGTGCCGAACTGGGGGAAGAACATACAGGAACCAATGATGCAGAAGTCGGCTGCAATCAATACGTTGCCTAACGACACGTTGGGGTGAAACTTGTTGACAGAGGCCGCTATGACGTCAGTACCACCCGTAGAACCATTGTTCAGGAATACGGTGGCCAGAGCAATACCTGTCAGTACGCAACCTATAATCATCGACATGAAATCCTGTCCCTCACCCATCAGTTTGAAGGGCAGTCCGTTAGCCTGTTTAGGAATGATTTCCTGTGCAAACATCAGCATGAAGTAGAGGGTGAAAATGGCAAAGATGGTCTTCATCAGAAACCGCACACCCAGTATTTTCAAGGCTACTACCAGCAGGATACCATTGATGATGATGTAGGTATTCTCCAGATGGAATCCTGTAGCATAGTAGATGATAGCCGACAGGCCCGTCACTCCACCAGCCACAATCTGATAAGGCATCAGAAATACCGTGAAGGCCACAGTATAGATAGCGAGGCCAAGGGCTATAAAGAGATAGTCCTTAGTCTCGTTCAATATCATTTTGTGATTGACAGTCATTTTTCGAGCGGTAGCAAATTATTCACTTTTCACTCTTCACTTTTCACTTTCCCAGCACGATGTTCACCATGCGCTTGGGTACGATGATGACCTTCTTGATTTCGAAGCCGGCGAGATATTTCTGTGCACGCTCCTCGGCCAAGACAGCCTTCTGGATGGTGTCGTTGTCGGCATCGGCAGGGAATTCCATATCGAAACGTGTCTTGCCATTGAAGGCCACACCTAACTTCACAGAGTTCTCAACCAAATATTCCTCGTTCCACTTGGGCCACTTCGAGTCGCAGACACTACCCTGCTCGCCCAGTGCCTCCCACAGTTCTTCTGCAATGTGAGGAGCGAACGGCGCAATGAGGATGACCAGTGTCTTCAGGGCTTCGCGGCTCTTACACTTCTGCTGGGCCAGCTCATTGACGCAAATCATAAAGGCAGAGATAGAGGTATTGTACGAGAATGCCTCGATGTCCTGGCTGACCTTCTTGATGAGCTTGTGGACGCTCTTCAGTGCCTCCTTTGTAGGTTCGCTGTCGTCAACCAGCAGCTTGCCATCAGGATTCTCGCGGGTGTTGCCATAGAACAGTGCCCAGAACTTCTTCAGGAAGCGGTGGCAGCCGTCGATACCGTTGGTGTCCCAAGGCTTCGACTGTTCTACAGGACCTAAGAACATCTCGTAAAGACGCAGCGTGTCAGCACCATATTTCTCGACAATCATGTCCGGATTGACCACGTTGAACATTGATTTCGACATCTTTTCGATGGCCCAGCCGCAAATGTATTTGCCGTTCTCTAAAATGAACTCAGCATTGTTATATTCAGGGCGCCAGGCTTTGAAGGCTTCAATGTCCAACACGTCAGCAGAGACGATGTTCACGTCGACGTGGATAGGCGTTGTGGTGTACTGGTCCTTCAGGCCGAAGCTGACGAACTTACCCTTATCCTGACCCTCGTCCTCAATGCGATAGACAAAGTTCGAGCGGCCCTGAATCATGCCCTGGTTGACCAGCTTCTTGAAGGGTTCGTCTTCGCAGCTGTAGCCAGAGTCATAGAGGAACTTGTTCCAGAAGCGCGAGTAGATGAGGTGACCTGTAGCGTGCTCAGTACCACCTACATAGAGGTCAACGTTGCGCCAGTATTCATCGGCATCGCGACTGACGAGAGCTTTCTCGTTCTTGGGGTCCATATAGCGCAGGTAGTAAGCTGAACTGCCGGCAAAGCCAGGCATCGTATTCAGTTCCAGGGGGAAGACGCTCTTGTTGTCAATCTCGTCCTTCGAGACTACCTTGTCGAACTTCGTGTCCCAAGCCCACATCTTGGCACGTCCCAATGGGGGCTCGCCAGTCTCAGTAGGCTTATACTCGTCAATCTCAGGCAGCTCTAACGGCAGGCACTCCTTGGGAATCATATAGGGCATGTCGTCCTTGTAGTAGACAGGGAACGGTTCACCCCAGTAGCGCTGACGCGAGAAGATGGCATCGCGCAGACGGTAGTTCACCTTGACGCGGCCCAATCCTTGCTCTGTCACGAACTTCTTCGTGGCGGCGATAGCCTCCTTGACGGTCAGTCCGTTGAGGCTGAACTTAGCGCTGGCAGAGTTGCACATGATACCCTCTTTCGCATCGTAGCTCTCTTCGCTGACGTCGGCACCCTCAATCAACGGGATGATGGGCAGGTTGAAGTGCTTGGCGAAGGCATAGTCACGAGAGTCGTGGGCAGGTACGGCCATGATGGCACCAGTACCATAGCCAGCCAATACGTATTCGGCTATCCAGATAGGAATCTTCTCATCGGTAAACGGATTGATAGCATAACTACCTGAGAATACGCCCGTTACCTTGTGGTCCATCTGGCGGTCACGCTCCGTGCGCTTTTTCACATAGTCGAGGTATTTGTCGACTTCTTCCTTTTGCTCAGGTGTCGTCAACTGAGCTACCAGCTCGCTTTCAGGCGCCAGCACCATGAACGTCACACCAAACATCGTGTCGGCACGGGTGGTGAAAATGGTGAAGGACTTGAGGTTTGAGGTTTTGAGGTTTGAGGTCGCTTCGCTTTCAGGTGATTTCACCTCGCAACCTGAAACCTCAGAACCTGAGAGCGGAGCGACCTTAAACTCTACCTCCGTACCCTCCGAGCGGCCAATCCAGTTGCGCTGGGTTTCCTTCAGCGAGTCCGTCCAGTCAATCTCCTCCAGACCGTCGAGCAGACGCTGGGCGTAAGCCGATACACGGAGGCACCACTGGCGCATCTTCTTCTGCACCACGGGATAGCCGCCACGAACGCTGACACCATCCACGACCTCGTCGTTGGCCAGCACCGTACCCAGTTTCGGACACCAGTTGACCATCGTGTCAGCAAGATAGGCAATACGGTAGTTCATCAGCACTTCCTGTTTCTTCTTCTCCGAGAAGTTGTGCCAGTCGGTAGCTGTGAAGTGCAGTTCCTCAGTACCTAAGGCGCCACAGCCCTCTGTTCCCATCAACTCAAAATGCTCGATGAGCTTGATGGTTGGCTGAGCCTTCTGCGAACTCAGGCTATAGTAGCTCTTGAACATGCGCTGGAAGGCCCATTGCGTCCACTTGTAGTAAATGGGGTCGCAGGTGCGGACTTCACGCTCCCAGTCGAACGAAAAACCTATCTTGTCCAACTGCGAACGGTAGCGGTCAATGTTCTCGAAAGTGGTTTTCTCTGGATGCTGACCCGTCTGGATAGCATACTGCTCGGCGGGCAGACCATAGGCATCATAGCCCATGGGATTCAGCACGTTAAAGCCCTGCTGACGCTTGTAGCGGGCATAGATATCTGAGGCTATGTAACCCAGAGGATGACCAACATGCAAACCTGCTCCGCTGGGGTAGGGGAACATGTTCAGCACGTAGAACTTCTTACGCGTAGGGTCTTCCTTCACTCGATAGGTTTGCATCTCCACCCATCGCTTCTGCCATTTCTGCTCAATGTCTCTAAAGTTATATTCCATATTGCTTGTAGTATTTATTTACGTTCTAACGTGCAAAGATACGATAAATTTTCGGAATGAGCAAAAAAAGCAGGTGACAGAATTTCTTTTGATATTGAAATTTATGGACAAAACGCGCTTCATATTTTGCGCGAAATCCACCAAGTCCTGACCTCACTCCAAATACGCGAATTATGACGCGTTATCGTAACCTTCTGATACAGAACACCTTATGTTTTCATAACATTTTTATGTTCGTAAAAAGGAACAAAAAACCTGCTGAAACAACCATTTTTGAACGCCAAAAGTGCCATATTTGGATGAAGTAAAGTAGTAGTTTGCTTCATCTAAACCGGTAGTTTGCTTGGAGCTCGTCCCCTTCGAGCTTCATCTTCGTTGCCTTCGAGCTTCCTCCTCATGACTTTCGAGCCTTATCTTACCCATTTTTCCCCTTTTTCCTTTCCAGAATGCCCTCCAATCCATGCACTATTTTTGGTAACTATTTTTGACACAATGACATTTCATTAAAAAAACTTTCCGCTTTTTGTTTGTTATTTCAAATAATTTTCTCTATCTTTGCAACATCAATTTATTATTAACTAAAAAACAAAAGTATCTATGAACAAAATTTTACGCAATTTGTTGATGAGCATGTTTATGCTCCTGAGTGCTTCAGCATTTGCACAGAACGAAGTAACAATTGACTTCGACAATGACTACAAGACACTCTTCCCAACAATTACTGGTGAATCATCAGGTAGTGGTACTACTTATGTAGCTGATGGTGAATTCAATGCAACAACCACATCTACAGCAGTTGATGGATGTACGGTCACAGTGACGGCTTCTGAAGCAGGAGCTTCTTCTCGTAATCGTATCTGGTCAGGCAGCCCTCGTCTTCGTATGTTTGATGGTACTTTTACGATTACTGCTCCCAAAAAGTTCAAGAAGATTACGATGAATGTCAAGACCAACAAATCAAATGTTGCTAAAGATAATACGGTTAATGTAGGTTCTTTAGATGTTACAGGTTTGAACGGAACCAACAATGGTGTTATTGTCTGGACAGGCGATGCAAGTGAGGTTGTTATGACAATTGCAGGTAATACCCAGTTCAAGAATATCGTGATTAGTTATGATGGCGGTGGTGAAACTCCCACTGTTCAGGAGGTGACGGTAGAACAGGCCCTTACAGTAATCAATGGTCTTGCTGACAATGGAGTCACTGAGGGTGAGTATAAAGTGACTGGTTATGTTCTTGATGTAACAGAGAAGCCAGGTACTCATAAGAATATTACTTTCATTATAGCTGACAATACTTCGGCCACAGCAGGTCTGACTGTATTCCGCGCTGACAAGTTTAATAAAGCCGATATTACCAACCCCGACCTGCTGAAGAAGGGAGATTTGGTAGTAGTTCAAGGTAAACTTCAGAAATATGTCAAGAGTGGAACAACAACAGTAACACCAGAAATTTCCCAAGGCGGTGTTATCCTTTCTATCAATGGTAAGACCGAAGACGATACGCCTGACCCCGAGGCTGCCATCACTAATGGCACAAAAGATAATCCGATGACTGCTGCTCAGGCTCTTGCTTACATCAATGGCTTTGCCGATGGCTTTACGACTACCAAGCAGTATTATGTGAAGGGCAGTGTTGCCGAGATTGTAGAAATCAATATTGAAAAAGGTAATGCAACATTTACAATGGGAGGTGTTAAAGTTTTCCGTGTAAAAGGTCTTGAGAATAAAAATATAGAAAAGTCTGATTACTTAAAAGCTGGCGATGAAGTTATTGTATTAGCAAAGTTGCAGAAGTATGTTGAAAGCGACAAATCTATTACTCCCGAGCTTTCTACCGGCTACATCTATTCCTTGAACGGCAAGACCAAGGAAGGTGGCGATGATCCAGATCCTTCTTATACCTTTGTTGGTGACGGCTCGAAGAGCAATCCCTATACTGTCGAAGACATCCTTCACATGGATATACCTGAAAACACCAATGCCTCTGAAGGTCAGCAAATGGTTTGGATAAAGGGCTATATCATCGGTTCTTTGAATTCAAGTGGCACAGCTATTTTGGAAGGAGAAAGTATTTCTGCTACCAACATCGGAATTGCTGCTTCAGCAAGTGAGAAAGAAGGTAGTAAAGCCGTTCCTGTTCAGCTTCCTAACAATACCACCATCCGTTCAGGTCTGAATGTGAAAGACAATCCTTCAAACGTTGGTAAGGAAGTGACGTTGCAGGGTTATCTGTTGAAGTATATGAACCGCACTGGTATGAAGAATACTGCTACCTATATTCTCGATGGCAATGAGGTTTCTGGCATCTCTGCCGTAACTGTTGACCAGATGAAGAATGCTCCTGCCTACAACCTCGGTGGCCAGCGTGTGAACCAGGGCTATAAGGGTCTTGTCATCAAGGGTAGCAAGAAACTGATTCAGAAGTAAATAAGAATAAAGATACAATCAACCTTTTCTAATACTAACACGATTAAACGAAAGGGGGGCGAAGCCAAGAGTGGTTTCGCCCCTTTAATTTGGAAAGTGCAATTAGTACATTAGCTTTGCCGAGTCTTGGCAGATGCGAGCGGCAAGATCGTTAAGTGTCAGACAGCGGGCTCGCATATCTGTAAGCTTCTCGTTTTGGAAAGGGTAGGGAGCCAGCATCAGTAGGCGCCCTTCGGCGCAAGCCTGCAAGTAGCGGGGCTGGGGCTTGAAGTAGGGTGGGAAGCCCTTCAGCAATAGCACAATGAGAGGGATGCCCTCCGTGAGGCATGCTGTGGCTATCTGTTGCTCACCAGGACTGATGCAGGGCGACACGATGACAGCTCCTTGTCGCCCCGCCTCTAAGAAGGCCTGCTTGCGCTGACTAATCTCCCAAGGGTAAAGGTGGCGCGAGCATTGCACCTGTAGCTTTAGGGGTCGCTCCAGAAGGTGGCGGTTGCCCATGGCAGGCATGTTGATGTTGTCCAGAACAGGAATGGGTGCCAGCTGCGTGAAGTATTCAGGGTGTTGCCGTTTCAGTAAGAGGCGGCGTGGGTTGTCGTCAAGGTAGGCCAGCATGTGCTGCAGTTGGCCTTTGTGCAAGAGGAGGCGGTCGTTGTAGCCTGGCTCCCACAGGGTGCCGCGGGGAGGGTGCTTGGAGGGCTTGCTTAGCTGAGCCGGAGGCCCAGCGTACGGGACCTTAGGGGCGGCTGGCGCCGGCGTGGTGGCAGTGCTACTAAGTTCAGTATGCTGAGGCTCTGCCTCAGTCTCAGTCTTTACTTCTGCCTTTCTTTCGGTAATGCCCAGCTCGCGTGCTGCCCTTCTGGTGCCTGACTTGAAGCCATTGATGACGTGCCCCAGGTGGCGCTCTATCTTCTCATGGACGAAGAGGATGCCGTGGATGTGGTCAGGCATGACACACAGTCGTATCACTTCTATCTGAGGGTAGTAACGGGGAATGCCAAACCATTCGGCTTTCACCTTTTCCCCTAACGGTGACAGGATCACATGCGGCTTGTCTGGCCCTTCTTTGACGTCGGCATTACCCGCCAGCGTCCCTAACAGTGGTAGGCGCCCTTCTGTGGCCATCGTGATGAGGTAGATGCCACGATCCAGATAGTCTTTTTCTTCGGAACGTCGCTTCATGGAGGGCTTCTTGTCGCCAGCCCATTTCTTGTGGTTGCTCTCTTTTTTCTCCATTCAATTGCAAAGATACAAAATAATTCTTAATTCTTCATTCGTATTCTTATTTATTTCGTACCTTTGCAGTCAAAACGAATAGCAGACAAAAGCAGGACTAAACGTACTATGGCGAAGAAAGACGGCAAGGAGCTGACCCCGATGATGAAACAGTTTTTCGACTTCAAGGCGAAATACCCTGAAGCCTTATTGCTGTTCCGTTGTGGTGACTTCTACGAGACCTATTGCGACGATGCCGTCATTGCCTCCCAGATATTGGGCATCACGCTGACGCACCGCAACAACGGCTACAACAAGGGCGACGAGATGGCGGGCTTCCCGCATCATGCACTCGACACTTATCTGCCCAAACTCATCCGTGCCGGCAAGCGCGTGGCTATCTGCGACCAGTTGGAAGACCCGAAGCTGACGAAGAAGCTCGTCAAGCGCGGCATCACAGAACTGGTGACGCCTGGTGTGGCCATGCAGGACACCGTGCTCAATTACAAGGAGAACAATTTCCTGTGTGCCGTCCATTTTGGCAAGGCTGCTTGTGGTGTGGCCTTCCTCGACATCTCGACGGGTGAGTTCCTGACGGGCGAAGGTACCTACGACTACGTGGAAAAACTCATCGGCAACTTCCAGCCTAAGGAGGTGCTCTACAACCGTGAGCGTCGCAAGGACTTTGAGCGCTACTTTGGTACGCGCCTTGTCACTTTCCAGCTCGACGACTGGGTGTTTACTGAGCAGACGGCCCATCAGAAGCTCTATAAGCACTTCAACGTGAAGTCGCTGAAAGGCTTTGGCGTTGACCACCTGAAGAGTGGGGTAGTGGCTGCCGGTGCTATCCTGCAGTATCTGGAACAGACGCTGCACACGCAGATAGCCCATATCACCACACTGTCGCGCATCGAGGAAGAGAAGTATGTGCGCCTCGACAAGTTCACCATTCGTTCCCTGGAGCTCATCAGTACCATGCAGGAGGACGGCAAGTCGTTGCTTGACGTCATCGACCATACCGTGTCGCCTATGGGTGGACGACTGCTGCGCCGTTGGCTGGTGTTCCCGCTGAAGGACGAAAAGCCCATCAACGACCGTCTGGACATCGTGGAATACTTCTTCCGCGAGCCAGACTTCCGTGCGTTGGTTGACAGCCATCTGCAACAGATAGGTGACTTGGAGCGCATCGTCTCAAAGATAGCCACAGGCCGCGTGTCGCCGCGTGAAATGGTGCAGCTGAAGGTAGCCCTCAGAGCCATTGAGCCTATCAAGGCTGCGTGTCTTGCTGCTGCTGTTTCTGACGGTTCTCCTTCAGGGACAACCGAATCGCTGCATAGGGTAGGGGAGCGCCTCAGTCTTTGTGAAGCACTGCGTGACCGTATTGAGCGTGAGATACAGAACGACCCGCCCCAGCTGGTCGCCAAGGGTGGCGTTATCCGCGACGGTGTCAATGCCGACCTCGACGAGTTGCGCCATATCGCCTATTCAGGCAAAGACTACTTGCTACAGATTCAGGAGCGTGAAGCCCAGCAGACGGGCATCAGTTCGCTGAAGATAGGCTACAACAACGTCTTTGGCTACTATTTGGAGGTGCGCAACACCTATAAGGATAAGGTGCCTGCCGAATGGGTGCGCAAGCAGACGCTGGCCCAGGCTGAACGTTACATCACTCAGGAGTTGAAGGAATACGAAGAAAAGATCCTCGGTGCCGAGGACAAGATACTCTCTTTAGAGCAGCAGCTGTTTACGGAACTCGTCATCGCTGCACAAGATTACATTGCACAGGTGCAGCAGAATGCCAACGTTATCGCTCATCTCGACTGTCTGCTTTCTGCCGCCAAAACCGCCGAAGAGCAGCACTATGTGCGTCCGACTGTTTCTGCGTCGGAAGTCATCGACATCCGTCAGGGCCGTCATCCTGTCATCGAGACACAGTTGCCCATTGGTGAGCGCTATGTGCCTAACGACATCCTGCTCGACCAAGAGCGCCAGCAGATTATCATCATTACGGGTCCCAATATGGCTGGTAAGTCAGCGCTGTTGCGCCAGACGGCACTCATCGTGCTGCTGGCACAGATAGGCTCATTCGTACCTGCTGAGAGCGCACAGATAGGCTTGGTGGACAAGATATTTACGCGAGTAGGTGCATCAGACAACATCTCGCTGGGCGAGTCGACATTTATGGTTGAAATGACGGAGGCCTCTAACATATTGAATAATGTGACACCGCGCTCCTTGGTGCTCTTCGACGAGCTGGGTCGCGGCACGTCAACCTACGACGGCATCTCGATAGCCTGGGCTATCGTAGAATATCTGCATGAACAGCCCAAGGCCCGTGCCCGTACGCTCTTTGCCACCCATTACCATGAGTTGAATGAGATGGAGAGGCATTTCTCGCGCATCAAGAACTATAATGTCAGTGTCAAGGAGGTCGATGGTAAGGTCATCTTCCTGCGCAAGTTGGAGCGGGGTGGAAGTGAGCATTCCTTTGGTATCCATGTGGCAGAGATTGCTGGTATGCCCAAGAGCATCGTCAAGCGTTCCAACGTCATTCTGAAGCAGTTGGAGGCCGACAATGCACAGGTGGGTACGGTTGGCAAGCCCACGGCCGAGATTGCCAACAGCCGTGAAGGCATGCAGCTCAGTTTCTTCCAATTGGATGACCCTGTACTGTGTCAGGTGCGCGACGAGATATTGGGTTTGGATGTCAACAACCTCACGCCATTGGAGGCATTGAACAAACTCAATGACATCAAGAAGATAGTATCAGGCAAGTGACTCTGCGTTGACAGACAGCGTCAGGATGAAGCGTGCGCCATTGGTGTACGTCGTGTCTAAGTTGAGGCTGCCGCCAAGCAGCGTGGCCATCTTGCGGCTCATGGTAAGACCGAGTCCGAAACCCTGCTTGAAAGGATCAACCTTGAAGAAGCGCTCAAAGATGCGTTCATGGTGTTCCTCAGCAATGCCGATGCCCGTATCCGTGACGATAAAGCGCAGGATGCCGCCGTCCGGACTCTCATGAACATTCAGTTCAACACGCCCTTCTTTGGTGAATTTGATGGCATTGTTTAACAGCTGCGAAAGTATCTTTTCCAGTATGACGCTGTTGCTGCGCAGGGTGTAGCTGTCGTCGAGTGCTGTTTCGAATTGCAGGTTTAATTGTTGCTTGTTCGACTTCTCAGCTTCTTGCAGCAGCTTCTTGCAGAATTCATTGACGGCAATGGTATCGTCTTTCTGGTAGTATTCCCTGCTCTCGTCCTGTGCCACCTCCAGGAGTTCGTTGACGATGTAGGTAATCTCTGTCGTGTTCTTGTTGATGTCGTTGATGAAGCGGTTACGCTGCTCGTCGGTAAGATGATAGCGAGGATTGGTAATAATCTGGGCATAGCCCGTGATGACGTTCAGCGGGGTGCGTATCTCATGACTGACGTGTTCGATGAACGAGTCCTTCATGCGGTCAGACTCTTCAGCGCGTGACAGTGCTATCTCCAACTCCTTGTTCTGCTGTTGCAACTTCTTACGATAGCTGCGACGCGTCAAGTGGCGCCAGACGACGAGGGCAAGGGCTATCATCAGGAGCACGATGATGGCAGCCAGCCAGAGTTCACGCTCCTTGGCGGCTTTCTCGTTGAGATTGGCCAGACCGACCTCTGCATTGATGGCGTTGATGCTTTCAAAGATCATGTTGTTGTTCAGCGAGTCGCGCAAGTCGCGGCGTTTATTGACCTGTTCCAGTGCCTGCTTGCCCATGCCCATCATTTCGTAGGCATGGATATAGATGTCTAACTGGTTGAGGTCGTCACCGTTCAGCGTATCGGCCTGAATGCTCTTGACGGCCTCCTCGTAGTTACCGTCAAACACATCCTTCATTATCTTGATGGTTGACAGTCCGTTGTCGTCCGTTTCAGGATGCTTAAGGCGATTTTCCTCCAGCTGCCGGTAAGCCTCCATGAACTGCTGTTTGTCGTTGAGGAAAAAGCTGATAGCCCCTTTCTGTATAAGGTATATCTGCTGATATTCAGGATATTGCTTTGCAAGTGCTCCGAATTGCTCGTTCCACTTCCAGGCTTCCTTGGGTTCACGGTTGCCTTTGAGTGATGCCAAGCGCGAATAGATGCTAATGAGCGTACCTTCATCTTTGGAGTCGGCACTCTTCAGCGCTTTCATATAGTATTCGTTGGCCATGCGGTAGTTGCCACGCGATTCAAACAGCGTTCCTAAGACGGTATAGACGACTTCATACTGCTTGATGCCGTCGTTCTTCATATCCTCCAACGTCATGTTGGCTTTCTTGATGGCCTCGTAGGTCTGCCCGTGTTCCGTTTCGTAAAGTGCCTCGTTGATGCGTATCTTATAGTAACCGAGCTTTTTCCCCTGCTTCAGATAGTAATCCATCATCTGTTGTGACACCTTGTAGAACTTCTCCGTCTTATCGGGGTTGTTGTAAAGTGTCAGATACTCATTGTAGATGCGCTGGTATGCCGTGTCTGTCTTCTCCGTCGCCATGGCAGCCGTAGAAGACAGCATTAACAGTAATATGACTATCAGTTTATTGCAGGTCATACCTTTTGTTTTCTGAACATGCAGAAGAGTCCGATGATGATGAACGGAATGCTGAGTATTTGTCCCATATCCAGAGGCAGGGAGGCTTCGAAGGCCTCCTGAATTTCCTTGGTATATTCAATGAGGAAGCGGAACGTGAAGATGTATGTCAGGCAGAAACCGAAATACCAGCCTGTGCCGATCTTCTCAGGCATCTTCTTGTGCAGCCACCACATCAGCAAAAACAGAATGCCGTAGGCGATAGCTTCGTAGAGCTGTCCTGGATGGCGCGGCATAGCGTCCACTTTCTCGAAGATGAACGCCCAGGGTACATCGGTAACCTTACCGATAATCTCTGAGTTCATGAGGTTGCCCAGACGGATGAAGCATGCCGTGGTACCTGTGGCGATGGCAATGTTGTCAAGGACAGTCCAGATACTCAGTTTGGTACGCTTCACATAGAGCCAGAGGGCGATGATCAAGCCCAGCGTGCCACCATGTGAGGCCAAACCTGCATAGCCTGTGAAAAAGAAGCCGAACGTCTGGCCCAGCCAGCTGCCGTCGTTGCCGAAATGTATTGGCAGCAACATCTCCACGATACCCTGCCACGAGGTCAGAAAGTCCTGTGGCTGGTAGAAGATACAATGTCCCAGACGGGCTCCTAACAGAATGCCAATGAAGCAATAGAAGAACAGTGGGTCAAACAGTTCGTCCTTGATCTTCTGTTCTTTGTATAGCCGCTTGACGATAAAGTAGGCCAGTGCCAATCCTATCAGCCAGCACAGCCCGTACCAGCGGAACGGCCCAAGTCCGACACTCGGATTCCAAGTTATAAACAGTTCATAGTTCATAGTTAGCGTTACTGAACTAAATTAGACATTAAACCGGAAGTGCATGATGTCGCCGTCCTGCACCACGTAGTCCTTGCCCTCGATGCCCATCTTGCCGGCTTCACGGACAGCAGCCTCTGAGCCATACTGGATGTAGTCGTCGTATTTGATGACTTCGGCGCGTATAAAACCCTTTTCAAAGTCAGTATGAATGACACCCGCACACTGGGGAGCCTTCCAGCCTTTCTTGTACGTCCAAGCCTTGACCTCCATTTCACCAGCAGTAATGAATGTCTCTAAGTTCAGCAGGGCGTAGGCCTTCTTGATGAGGCGGTTGACGCCGCTTTCCTCTAAGCCCAGCTCCTCTAAGAACAGCAGCTTATCCTCATACGACTCCAACTCGGCAATGTCCTCTTCCGTCTTGGCGGCGATGACCATCGACTCGGCACCTTCCTCCTTGGCCAATGCTTCGACTTTCTGTGTGAAGGCGTTGCCGCTCTTGGCGTCAGCTTCGCCGACGTTGCACACGTACAGCACGGGCTTGGCTGTCAGCAGGAAGAGGTTGCGGGCGCAGTCCTGCTCGTCCTTCGACTCAAACTCCACGATGCGGGCGTTCTTGCCCTGCTCCAGGACTTCTTTATAAGCCTTCAGCACCGTGACCTCTATCTTGGCATCCTTGTTGCCGGCAGCAGCAGCCTTTTCGGTCTTCGCCAGACGGCTCTCGATGGTTTCGAGGTCTTTCAGCTGCAGCTCTGTGTCGATGATTTCCTTGTCGCGGATGGGGTCGATGGTGCCGTCAACGTGTGTAATATTTTCGTCCTCGAAACAACGCAGCACATGGATGATGGCATCCGTCTCGCGGATGTTTCCAAGGAACTTATTACCTAAACCTTCACCCTTTGAGGCACCTTTTACCAGTCCGGCAATATCGACAATCTCACACGTTGCCGGTACGATGCGACCCGGATGCACCAGCTCGGCCAGCTTCGTCAGTCGCTCGTCAGGCACGGTGATGACGCCAACGTTAGGTTCTATAGTACAAAACGGAAAGTTCGCTGCCTGGGCCTTGGCGCTCGATAGGCAGTTGAACAAAGTAGACTTGCCCACGTTGGGCAGTCCCACAATACCACATTTTAATGACATGTCTTCTTATTAGTGTTTATTTTTGGTTGCGAAATTACGAATAAAAAGCCATACTGCCAAATTTATTGCCATAAATTAGACGATAGGCAGTGAGATACCGTTAATCTTCTGGTAAACATCCAAGGCATAGACGTCGGTCATACCAGAGATGTAGTCGATGACGGCCATGAGACGGTCTTCCAGTTCCGGGGCATCGATGTCGTACTGACTGGATACGCGTCCGATAAGCTGCTGGGAATAGTAGCGGTTGGGATTCATGACGGCTTCGACCATTTTTTTCATCAGCGTAGCCATGATCTGGTAACCAGACAGTTCCACGTCCAATACCGGGCGGCTCTTGTATATCCGTTCTACGGAGAGTTGTGCACAGCGTCGGTAGGCATCGCGTTGCAAGGGGTTGATATGGTCGACAAGACTGCCTTGGAAGGTGCCGTTGAGGATTTCCTCCTCATGTTCCACGAACGTATTGACACATTCGTTCTCTAACTTGCCGATGGCGCAGGCTCTCAGGTAGACAATCTGTTCGTTCTCGTCGGTCAGTTGCTCATCCTTGATACGCTGCAGAATCTTTTCCTGTACTTCTGGCTCAAAATAGTCTAACAGCAGCCGTGACACCGTCTCGAAAGAGAGAATCTTCAGTTTGTGGGCATCTTCCAAGTCCATGATTTCATAGCAGATGTCGTCGGCAGCCTCCACCAGATAGACCAGCGGGTGACGAGCATAGCGCAGCGGCTCACCCTCGGCGGAAAGGCGGATGATGCCCATCTCTCCGGCCAGCCGTTGGTAGATGTCTTGTTCACAGGCAAAGAACCCGAACTTACCTTTCTTGCTTGCAGCCATTGACGAGAAAGGATATTTGACGATACTGGCAATGGTGGAATAGGTCATGACGAAACCGCCAGGCCGTCTGCCCTTGAACTGGTGCGTCAGCAGACGGAAGGCATTGGCGTTGCCCTCGAAGTGGGTGATGTCTGACCAGAAGGCTGGACTGACCTTTTCCTGCAGAAAACTGCCGTTGCCCTCGGTGAAGAAAGTCTGGATGGCTTTCTCGCCGGAATGTCCGAAGGGCGGGTTGCCAAGGTCGTGGGCCAGACAGGCCGTGGCTACTATCTGACCGATTTCCTCGAACAAGGTGCCGCGCAGTTCCGGGCGATGCTCGCTGATGATGCGCTGTGCAACGTCGTTACCTAATGACATGCCGACGCTGGCCACCTCTAAGGAGTGTGTCAGTCGGTTGTGTACAAACACGCTTCCTGGCAGCGGAAACACTTGCGTCTTGTTTTGCAGTCTGCGAAAGGGGGCTGAGAAAATCAACCGGTCGTAGTCACGCTTGAATTCCGTACGGTCATCATGGCGCTCCGTATGGCGCTGTTCCTGTCCCAACCGCTTGTTCGATATCAGTATTTTCCAGTCCATCATGCCTGTTTGCTTAAAGGTAAATCCATGTAGTTTTTTCGTATCCACGTCTTCATAAGACCGCGCAAAGGTACGAAAATAAAGTAAAAGGGAAAAGTGAATAGTGAAAAAAAAATGCTGCCGCATGAAATAATTTTCAATTTTCAATTTTCAATTTTCAATTTATTTCGTACCTTTGCACATTGTAAAGAAAGAAACGTTTCACAATGATTAAAATTCAAGTAGTCAACCGCGGGCACCAGCAACTGCCTGCATACGCCACTATCCAGAGTGCCGGCATGGACTTGCGTGCCAATCTGGATGAACCGGTAACCCTGCATCCCTTGGAGCGTCGTCTGATACCTACGGGTCTGCATATTGCGCTGCCTGAGGGCTATGAGGCTCAGGTGAGGCCGCGCAGTGGACTGGCCCTCAAGCATGGGCTGACGGTGCTGAATACGCCAGGTACTATCGATGCGGACTATCGTGGTGAGATTGGCGTGGTGCTCATTAATCTGTCGCAACAGGATTTTGTGGTGAATGACGGTGAGCGCATAGCCCAAATGGTGATAGCCCGCTGTGAGCAGGGTGAACTTGTCGAGGTAGAGACTCTGGATGAGACAGAACGCGGCGAAGGCGGCTACGGACATACTGGAACACGTTAAACGTTTATGATTGCAAGAAGAGCGATAATATGTTGTCTGATGCTGGTAGGTTGGGGCATCATGGCCTCGGCTCAGAAGTATGACTCCTTCTTTTTAGAGGCTATCTGCCAGCGTGAAAAAGGTAACAATGATGCTGCCTTTGACCTGCTGTGCCATTGTGTCGAGATAGACTCCCTGCGTTCGGAGGCCTATTATTATCTGGCACAATACTACAACGCACTGAAGGATAAGGACAAAGCCATTAGCTATGTCAAAAAGGCAGTGTCGCTGGAACCGGATAATGTGACGTATCTTGAGACGCTGGCCAATACCTATATCGCCCTGCGTCAATACGACGAGGCTGCTGTCACCCTGGAAAGGCTTTATGAGAAGAATCGGGAGCGTGATGACGTTCTGGGTCTTTTGGTACAACTCTACCAACAGCAGAATGACTACGAGAAGGCCATTGATGCGTTGTCCAGAATTGAAGTCGTCGAGGGTAAGAGCGAACGCTTGTCATACGCCAAGAGCCAGCTTTTCACACAGAAGGGTGACAAGAAAGCAGCCATCAGCGAAATGAAACTGCTGGCCGACCAATACCCTAACGACCAGAACTACCGCTGTCTGTATGCCAATACGCTCTACTTGAACGGTCAGCAGAAAAAGGCCCTGGCACTGTATGACGACATCCTGCGCGAAGAACCTGACAACCGCAACGCCCTCATGTCGCTGCTGGGTTATTATACAGAGGTGAAAGACTCCCTACACAAGGAGCAGACCATTGAGCGCATCCTGATGAATAAGAATGCCACCCAGGAAGACCGCATTGCCATCATGCGTCAGATGATAGGCGAGAGCGAACAGCAGGGCGGCGACTCCACACGCATCCTCTCACTCTTCCACCGCATGCTGTCTATGCCGCAGCCTGATGCTGACATGGCTCTCTTCTGTGCTACCTATATGAGTCTGAAGAAGATGCCGCAAGACAGTATCCGTCCTGTTCTGGAACATGCTTTGGTCATCGCCCCCGACAATGCGGCAGCCCGCCTGCAGTTGGTGAGCTATGCCTGGCAGGCAGAAGACCGTGAGCGTGTCATAGCCCTCTGCAAGGAGGCCCGGCAGTATAATCCAGAGGAGATGGCTTTCTATTATTATCAAGGCATTGCCTGTTACCAGAAAGACCTCTTGGACGATGCCTTGAATGCTTTCCAGAACGGCATCAGCGTCATCACGCCTGAAAGCGACCCCGCCATCGTCAGCGACTTCTATGCCGTCATGGGCGACATTCTGCACCAGAAGGGTATGGAACGGGAGGCCTACGCGGCCTATGACTCATGCCTGGTATGGAAGGACGACAATATCGGCTGTCTTAACAACTATGCCTACTATCTGAGTGAGAAGGGACAGCAGTTGGATAAGGCTGAGCAGATGTCGTATCGCACCATCAAGGCCGAACCCAAGAATGCTACTTATTTAGACACCTACGCTTGGATACTCTTTATGCAGCAGCGCTATAGCGAAGCCAAAATCTATATTGACCAGACGCTGCAGTGCGACAGCGACTCATCGGCTGTGCTGTTGGAGCATGCCGGTGACATCTATTACCATACCGGCGATATCGACAAGGCCGTCAGCCTGTGGCAGCAGGCATTAGACAGGGCGTCGCAGAAGTCGGAGATAAAAGACGATCGCCGACAAGTATTGATCAGAAAGATAAAACTTAAAAAATACATCAAGGAATGAAAATAACACGTATCTCGAAAGTTGCCTTGTTGGCAATGTCGGTGGTTGTGGTTGCCTCGTGCGGCTCCCATCACAAGACCGTCAATGAAACGTCAGGAGTTTCTGTAGACACCTTGGAGAGACAGGCCTTCCTGCAAAAGGTGAACGACAATTCCCAATATACCCGCTTCATTACATCGAAAGTGAAATTCGGTTTGGAGGTCGGTACGCGCCAGATGACGCTGACAGGCTACCTGAAGATGAAGCGCGACGACGTCATCCGCCTACAGCTCATGGCCTTCGGTTTTGTGGAGGCCGGTCGGCTGGAGTTCACCAAGGACTACATGCTGGTAATGGACCGCATCAACAAGCTCTATTTCAAGGTGCCCTACGAGCAGGTCACCTTCTTGCGCAACAGCAACATCGACTTTAACGTCATGCAAGGTCTGTTCTGGGCCGAGCTCTTCCAGCCCAAGGCTTCGAAGGTCACCGATAAATTGCTGAAGAACTACAAGACAGAAATCGGCAAGGACGAGTCAGTTATTTCTATGGATGAAGGTAAGCTGTCATATAGGTGGCTGGCAAGCAATTCCACCACATGGCTGGAAATGTGCAACATCATGTACCTTGACCGTTTTCGCGGCAACTACCAGTTGAACTGGGACTACGAGAACTTCCAGGTCTTCAACCGCAAATACTATCCCACGGAACATATCGTCACACTCACCATTCCTGATAAGGAAATCAAGATGACCATGACGTTCACCGGTCTCGATAATGACGAAGACTGGGAAACGCGCACCTCTATTTCCAGCAAATACCTTCAGGTGACCATAGACGAAATCCTGGCACGCTTTATGTCCCTTTAACCCATGAACATGAAGCGTATAGGTATATTCCTCCTACTGTTGTCCTTCACCCTGGCGCCTTACGCACAGCAGAAAAAGCGTACGACGAACAGGGTGCAGAAGACGGCTGTGACCAAGAAGTCGGGCAAGAGTAGAACCAAGAAAACGACGCAGAAAGCTAAACAGCCTTCCGTCCAGGCTCTTCAGAATCAGCGCAAGGAGATACAACAGAAAATCAAGGTTCAGGAGCAGAAGTTGCGCTCCAACGAGAAAGACGTTAAACGACGCTTGCAGAATCTGATGGTGCTCAACACCGAAATAGAAGGTAAGCGCCGCACCATTGACACCATTCGCCACGACATCTCCAACCTCGACATTGAGATAGAACGCTTGGGCATCCAGCTCGACCTCTTGCAGGAACAGCTCTTGGAGCGTAAGGAGAACTATGTGAAGTCCATGCGCTACATGCACCGCAACCGCTCTACGCAGAACCAGCTGATGTTCATCTTCAGTGCCGACAACCTGACGCAGATGTATCGCCGGTTGCGCTTCATGCGAGAGTATGCCTCCTACCAGAAAGTGCAGGGCGAGAAAGTCATGAGCAAGCAGGAAGAGGTCAATCTGAAGTTCCAGAGCCTGAACGTGGCACAGGAAAAGAAGCGACAGCTGCTGACCAAGGGCGAGCAGGAACGGCGCTCATTAGAGGGTAAACAGACCGAGCAGCAGAATGTGGTGAACACCCTCAAGAAGGAGCAGCAGACCATTCAGAACATCATCGCCCAGCAAAAGAAGAAAGACGCAGCGCTGAATGCACAGATTGACCGTCTGATAGCCGAAGAGGTCGCACGTCAGAAAGCCCGTGCTGAGGCTGAGGCTAAGCGTCTTGCTGAAGCCGAGGCTGCCAAAAAGCGTGCTGCCGAGCTGGCCCGCAAGAAAGCTGCTGCCGAGGCTGCCGCCCGTGAGAATGCCCGTCGCATAGCCGAAGCCAAGGCTAAAGAGGAAAAAGCCAAGGCCGAGGCCAAGGCTGCCAAGGACAAGAAGGCCCGCGAGGCTGCCGAGCGCCGTGCCCGTGAAGCCGAGCAGCGCCGTCTCGCTGCCGAGCTTAAGGCAGAGGCCGAGAACCGTGAGCACGCCAAGGTGGTGGCATCGGCACGCAAGGAGGCCGACGAAGCCCTGCGTATGCCTACCGAGGACATGCGTGTCAGCGGTAAGTTCGAAAGCAACCGTGGCCGTCTGCCCGTCCCCATTACCGGTCCCTATCGCATTGTCAGCCATTTCGGACAATACAACGTCGAAGGCCTGCATAATGTGACCCTCGACAATAAGGGCATCAACATCCGTGGTGAGGCTGGCGCACAGGCACGCAGCATCTTCGATGGCGAGGTCAGTGCCGTGTTCAGCTTCGGAGGCACTATGGTCGTCATGGTTCGCCACGGCAGCTACATCTCCGTCTATTGTAACCTTTCCAGCGTCAACGTCAGTCGAGGTCAGCACGTCAGCACCCGCCAGGCCCTCGGCCGCGTCGGACAAGACAATATCCTCCAGTTCCAACTACGCCGCGAAACGGCTAAGCTAAACCCCGAGAGCTGGATTGGCAGATAAATGATATGAACATCAAGTTACACACCCCAAAGAGCCTGAAGAATGGTAGTTCGGTTATGCATATTTTTCAGAACAATCCGCCTTTTCTCACTGCAAAAAGTACCCTTGAATTCAGCTTCATAGACTATGCCGTGATTGGTAATGAGTTCTTCTTTTCTATGCAGCAGTTGTTCAGTCAGTGTTAGGAGATGATGGATGTCAGCGACGAAGAGATAGAAACCTACCAAAAGGAACGGGAAAAGGTCAAGAATAGCTATCCTATAGATAATGAAACAAGGGAAAAGCGGCAACAGGAGATAAGGCGACTTGCTGATGAGCTACAAGCCGCCAAAAAAAAGTTGAATTTGGAATAATTGCTTTTTATGGGGTGTTCTTCTTCTTAATCATCCATCCGTATCATTACTTTCTTCATCATCATATCACTTCGAAATGCCGTAGGGCATTGAGGATGCCGTCGTCATCGACGGAGGTGGTGACGTAGTCGGCCTGATGCTTGAGGGCATCGATGGCATTGCCCATCGCGACGCCGATGCCAGCCTGGAGAATCATCGTGGTGTCGTTGCCGCCGTCGCCAAAGGCCATCGTGCGACTGGGATCGAAACCCTCGTGGCGAGCCATCGCCAGGATGCCCTTGCCCTTGTCGGCACCGTTGGCGGTGATGTCGGTAAACTCCGGATGCCAGCGGCCAGAGACGCATTGCGGCATACGGGCCATCAGCACGGGCTCGTAGTCGGCAGGGAAGAAGGGCGTCAGCTGCAGGATGTCCTGTTGGAGCACGACGTCGAGTGGTGAGGCCTGGTCGAGGTTCTTTACGGCGAGCATCTGGCGGAAGATACGGTCGACGTCGCCCTTGGGATCAAGCACCGCCACGTCCTTACGCCCCACGACGATGAGGCTGTTGCCCCGCTCTCGACAGTCCTCCACGCAGGTCATTACATCCTCTTTAGGGATGGGTTGGCACGTGACCATTTCGTCGCCCACGTAGCACAGCGCGCCGTTGGTGGTGATGTAGCCGTCAATCAAGTGGTCAATAGCCCCCAGATTGTTGATAATCAACGGCGGACGCCCCGTGGCGATATACACCCGCGAACCATTGGCCTTAGCCTGCGTCAGCGCAAGGATAGTCGACGCAGGAATCTCGTGCGTCTGGAAACTCACCAACGTGCCGTCGATGTCGAAGAATAATGCGTATTTCTGTGTCATATCTTAGTCGAGATCATGAGGGTCTGCCGACTGATAGCCGCTGATACTTATTAGTGTTTATGCAGCCTCGTAGAATACTTGTCCTACTCTATCAATATGGTCGCCAATGGGCGTGCCTGCCTTTTTGCTGTAGTCCAGCAGGTCAATGGAATAAAGCAGCTCCAAATCGTCGATTTCGCACAAGATGGTCAAAATCTGATTGTAATCGATATGGTCGCCAATAACCGCCAAGTCAATATCCGAACCTTCACGATAGTTCCCTTTCGACCGTGAGCCGAAAATCAGAACTTTCTTGATGTTCGTATGTCTCCGAAATACATCCTGCAGTTCCTTGATAACCGTATCGCTAAGCCCGAACTTCATGCCTGCTTATAATTACTGTCTTGTGAAAGAATATTGAGTTCCTCATCCAATTTCTGCTGTTCCATGATTCAAGCTTTTTATACCTTACGCTGCAAAATTAGGAACTTTTTCTGAATATTCCAAATTTTGAAGCCTAAATCTAAATTTATCCTTGTTCTCGGCCATAGCCGAAAGTGGTTCAAAGAAAAACATCAAACAATGACGTTGTTTTTGTAAACATCGACGTCGTTTTTGTAAACATCGACGTCGTTTTAACAAACACTGACGCTGTTTTAACTTTCGGACGGCACTTTCATTGTTTTAGTACGGCACTTACGGCATTTCCGCATTTGCCTGACCCTTCTTTTCAGAGCCCTCCATAATCAAATGGAATCAACTCAAGATGAGACTAAACCGCGCCGTGCGCGAGAACACTCTAGAAAATGTGTCACCTTTGTGTCAGCGTGTGTCTCCCTTTAAGACGCTGTACGCCTTTTATTTATCGTGGTTGTGTCAGCGTGTCAGCCTATTTTTCAAAATTCTTTGTATGAGATTGATATGAGCCTTTTTTCGATGAAAAACATGAAAAATCAACTTATTATGGAAATACCCATGATTCCCCAAAACATCACAAAGATATTGGAAATAGAGTGACGGAGGTCACTTTCACAACGGAAAAGAGGGGGGGTCTTTACTTTTTTATCAAGACTATTGTGTAATTCAAATTTTTTATGTAAGTTTGCAACGTTCTTCGGAACAAGACTTATTTAAACAACGAAGCGTTATGCTCGACTTGCTGACGGAAACGTAGGAAACTTCCAATGTAATGCAAGGACAGTGATAACGGTTCGCGCGTATAGCGTGGACTGGTTACTGCATCTACATTACAAGGCAATTCCTACGGCCTCCGTCAGAAGAAGTGGATAATCAGCTCCACGCTTCATAACAATTAAAGGCCTTTGTGGTAGCTGGAGGGTTAAAAAATATAAGCTTATGAGAATGTTTTGCCTTTGGTTGGTGAATCAATTACTTGTACTAATTATTATTGTGTTTATTCTTGGGGGATTGGCTTTGGGTTCTGTCCTAGACCCTAGTTATTCGTCTAGGGGTGGTCTCATAAAATACATCCCCACTACCATTTGGATTGTGGCTGCAATAGTGGGGCTTATCCCAGCAATTATTACAGCAAGATTTGCAAAGGCAAATTTTGATGAAATGATTTCAAGTGGATTTATTCGTTGGACGAGTTCCATTAACCTGTGGAAAAGTGAATGGAAGTTTTTCTTTAAGACTTTATTTCTTGGATGGTTGTTCTATGGTCTGATAGTTGTTTTTATCGAACTTATAGTTGGAGTTTGGATTGGTTATTTTTGAAATTAGAATAATATTTGTCTAACATAATTATTATGAAAATATGAGAAAGATTATTATAATGATTGTTGCCATTGTCTGCGCAACAAGTATGATGGTTTCTTGTAAGAAGGACTATCATAAATTATCTACTGAGTTCATTCGCAATCTGCCTGATTCCTGTGAACTGCTGGTTCAAGTGGAAAATGAAGCCGAGCATCTGGTCTATTACAGGGGGCTGAGCATTGACGAATTCTTCTGCTATAATGCAGAAACGGAAAAGTCGGAGAGCATTGTCATTCCCACAGTGGATGGCTATGATGCCCCAATATCAATCATTGGTGCTGGCAAAGAAAATATTATGTTTGGCCACAATGCAACTATTGAGGATGGCGACCTGCCGAAAGCATACGTGCAACTTTACGACTTGAAGACTCAGAAATTCAAGAAGTTTACCACTTGCAATTGGTATGACGTAGACGAAGGTACAAAGCAATTATCCTGCTTTTCCTACGATGTTGACCGCTATGGCGACGGTAAGCGCACCACGGACATCTATGACTTTGACGGAAATCTACTGTCGAAGAAGGACGTCGAGGTTTGTAACTTCAAGGAAGTGCCGCCAGGTACACTTGCAGCAAGGCAACAGGCCGCGGAGCGACAGGCTGCGGAGCGACAGGCTGCCAGCACTTTCTTTGATACGCAAGATACACCAAACTCCACAACAACCAGCAGCAACAATCCGCACCAGAATAAGCCGCAATTTTTTTATTGTGAAAATTGCGGTGCTAAATTCAGTTCTATCCGTGACTTAACGAGTAATCGGTGTAATAGATCTAATGGGAATCACAAATTATATGAAGGAACGGAAAAGGATTCCTACGTGTGCAAGTACTGCGGAAGGAAATTCCCTAACATCAAGGAATTGACAGCAAATCGTTGCTTGAGGAATCCTTCTGGAGAAAGACACTCCCCCGCATTATAAATAGACACCAGATAAGGTTTAATTTAAATTATTACTATTATGACTTACAATCAAACAAGAATGAACGGCGTTCCAATGCCGTTGCTGATGGGTTGCACAAAGCCGACAGCAATTGAGATAGTAGAGTGTGAAACGAAAGTTGTGTATGACCCCGTATCGCAAACAGTTTCTATGGAATGTGGAACTGTGGGTACACGTAGTTTAAGATGGCGTACTACCGCTATAAAACTCTCCAGTGGCCAGAAATCTTCTAAATCAGACCAAAAGAATGAAATAGACGACCAAAAATCAAAATGATTCTTGTCATTACCAACAAGGAGGATGTACATCCAACTCCTGTCATTGAAATCTTGAATAAGCGGAACATCCCAGTGTTCCGCTTAAACACAGAATCGCTATTGACGGATTATGAATTCTGCTGGTGGAATGACAGCGACAATACCCATTTCTATATAACGAACAGGCTAACAGGTTTGCGATTAGACGAGGTGAATCTGACTACAGTTTGGGACAGACGGCCAGAAAGGCCAAGCGAACTGCCAATCAATGGAACTGAAGCCATTAACAAGCATAATCTTGAAGAGGCAATAGGATTTCTACGATTCCTTCGTTCTTACATCGCAAATAAACCATCCCTTGGGAGTATCAAGTTCGATGGTCTCGCCAGTTCTAAGATGGAACAGATGCGCATAGCCTTACTTGTTGGTCTGAATGTACCAAATACTTGCTTCTCAAATTGTCAGGAGAATATAATTGCTATGGCAAAGCAATTTGACGAACTGGTCTTGAAGCCCATAGACAGCAACGGGGTTTGGAATGAGGAAGATGAGCAAGAATATGTGTTCTACACTCAGAAAGTATTTTCGGAGGCCATCATGAGTGCGCCCAAAGAAGCATTCACGCAGACGGTTTCTTTTGTGCAGAATTACATTCCTAAGGCATTTGAACTTCGAGTAACAGTTGTTGCAGGAAAAATCTTTTGTTGCAAAATAGAATCTCAGCATTTGGCTGATGATTGCGGAAGAATTGATTGGCGCCAAGGAGATGAAAAGGGATTGAAGTACTCTCCCTATGTACTTCCCGATAACATTTCTCAGAAGTGTTTGCATTTCCTGCGCCTGATGAAACTCAATTTTGGTGCTTTTGATTTCATCGTTACTCCATCAGGAGAATATGTGTTTTTGGAATGTAATCCCAATGGTCAATGGCTATGGATTGAATTAGAAACGGGTCTGAAAATATCCGAAGCCGTTGCCGAGGCTTTGGAAACAGGCAAAGGATTGATTACATACTAAAAAAGACAATTATGGAAACAAAGACAAACATTTTCTTTCATGCGCCCAAGGAGCTGACAACAGATGCGTTCCTTGTATGGCTCATTTACTACCTTGATTCGGATGAAGAGAACAAGGAATACAAGCAGGCCTTTTTCGATAGCCTGATATTGAAGAAGGACGATTATGGAAGAGCAGTCTGTGGCATAGAATTGAAGCGGCAGGAGAACAATGTCGACGTGCTGCTGTCGTTCCGTTTCGAGGATAACGACGAACAGCAGACGGTATTGTTTGAGGACAAGACTTGGAGCATGCCCCATAGCGGACAACTTGCACGGTATAAGGAAATCTATCCCGATTGCTACCGATACTTCTACTACAAATTGGCTTATGTAAATTCGCAGGAGGAGCAGGAGGTATCCCGCGAACGGTATGAGATCATCAATGCCTACATGATGTCGGCCACGTTGGAAAAGATGGTTGACCTACACCCGTTGATAAAGATGTACTACGAGTATATCACCGCCACGTTTGTGCAGGAAATCAATTCATATCATGAGAGAATTTTCCAAAAGCATGACTACGATGTGCTTTGGAGTGCTGACGCCCAGAAATACCTTTGCGATACTATCGTGGAGAATATGACGAAACAAAGTGTTCCGTATCTTGAAATAAGGAATGGAACCAGTTATGGACGGCCTTGGACACAGATAGATATTGCGAGAAAGGAAGACGGTTACTGGGAAGGCTTATTTTGGCGGGTGGATATTCGCTCAGGGAAATTCTATATTCGACTGAATCAGTATGCTGATCCGTCGGAAGATGAAGTCGCTTACAAAAAGCACCGGTTGGAGATTCTGCGTAGGGAGGCCAACGAATTTGTCGCTACCATGCCTGCATTGCACCCCGGCAAGGTTGAGAACAGAGCAACGAAAGAAAGCGAGGTGCTGATATTCTTCTTTGAAGAGAATGATTTGGACAGTCTTATGGAAATGCTACCGAAGATTACCCATCGGATGATAGAGGTGTTCAATGGGTTAAAATGAGAACTTGAACAATTAATATCGGAAAGCCGCCGTTGAATCGCCAGCGTAGGCCTCCCTCCCAAAATCTCAATTTGTGAGTGACATTTTCTCTTATTATTGCCAAGCGTTTAGAATTTGATGCCTCGCGGCATCGAATTTTATGTCCCGTTTTGGTAAATAATATGCCCCGCAGAGGTAAATCGGAGCATATTATTTACCTCCGTCAGACATATTATTTTGCACAGTCGCTGATATTATTTCCCACTGCCGCTTATGTTTTTAGATAACGGTACTGATATTATCCTGTGATATATACAATAATGAATGATTAGTAGCACCGACCCTATGATTGTCGTAACTCGCTTTCTAAGAAACTATAGACATAGCCGGAACTTTGGAAGTAGAGGCCGGTCTTGGGGTTGCTGAGTTTCTCAAAGAGATGCGAGGTGTAGACGGCATCGAAGGCCTGCTGCATCGTGAGACCGCGCTCGTCCATCAGACGGGCAATGAGGTCTTTCACAATCTCCTCCTTCATGTTTTGGAATTCTGCCTGCGATACGTTCATAGCTTACCTCCTTTCCGTTGGCAATATTCCTGTAGCGTCTGGAGGTTCTCTTCGAGCGAGAGGGTGTGCATGATGCCGTAGTGCTTCTCGCAGAGGGCCAATGCACCATAACGGCTGAGGTAGCGGTAGGCCTCTGCCTCGCTGATCTTGCTTTGAGCAGCAAAGGCAGCCACGAGCAGGACGAGGTATTCTATCTTATTAAGAATGGATATTGCCATGTCTTTTATCTATTTCGACGACAAAGATAAGCATTATTCCTGAAAGTTGCAAGGAAACTGACAAAAAAGTCCGAAGCGTCGAATTTCGGGTATCTAAGTATGCTGTACAAATCAAATAACCGTCCCTATCTTGATGTATGTCTCAATGGCGTGGGCGATTTCACTGAGGCAGATGTACTCGTCGGCGCTATGGCTGCGGGCGCTGTCGCCGGGGCCTAACTTGAATGAGGGGAAAGGCATCAGGGCCTGGTCGCTGAGGGTGGGGGAGCCGAAAGGTGTCATGCCTAATGCCAGGCAGCGCTGTACCAAGGGGTGGCTGATGTCGATGTGCGAGGACGAAAGACGGAAAGAGCGGGCCTTGAGTTCACACTTCTTCATGTGCTTCTGAAGGAAGGCGAAAAGGTATTCGTTCTGATAGTATTCATTGGTGCGCACGTCAATGACGAAGCGACACTCATCAGGAATGACGTTGTGCTGCGTGCCGCTGTTGACGACGGTGACGGTCATCTTAGTAGGCCCTAACAGGGGGCTCTCTTTCTTGAAGCGGTAGTCGCGCAACCACACGAGGTCGTCTAATGCCTCGTAGATAGCATTGATGCCCTCGTTGCGGGCAGCATGGCCGCTCTTGCCACGGGCTATGCCGTCGATGACCATCAGTCCCTTCTCGGCTATGGCGGGTTGCATGCCTGTGGGCTCGCCCACAATGGCCACGTCAATCTTCGGCAGCTCGGGCAATGCCAACGAGAAGCCGCCGGCACCGCTGACCTCCTCTTCACAGGAGGCTAAGTAGACGAGGTTGCAGGCGAGCGGGACCGATGCTGCCTGATTGTGCAGATAGCGGTAGGCCGCCAACAGGCTGACCAGTCCTCCGCCGCAGTCGTTGCTGCCCAACCCGTAGAGGCGGTCGCCCTCCCTGGTGGGTGCGAAGGGGTCACGCGTCCAGGTGCTGACGGGTTTCACCGTGTCGATGTGAGCATTGAGCAGCAGCGTGGGCTTCTGCGGGTCTATGTCCCCATGGACAAGGATATTGTTGCCGATGCGGCATGCGGGCAGTCCCCACTGGCGTACCTGGGCTTCAAAGATATCGGCGGCGCGTGCTTCGTCGCGGCTCACCGACGGTGTGCTGATAAGTCGCTCTAACAGCGCTACAGCCTCTGTAGTATATTGACTTATGTCCATAATTGCTGCAAAATTAAGAAATAATTCATAATACATCATGCGTAATTCATATTTTTTTTGTAATTTTGCTGCTAAATTCACAGATGAGCTATGCAGACAAACAGCCACATGTCGGTCTTGATACACGATCAGGCCAAGAAGTATGGTGACCGCGAGATGCTGATTTATCAGGATTTTGGCGGCAAGGAATGGAAGTCATTGTCGTGGAACCAGGTTTCGCAGACGGTGAAGCAGGTGTCAAACGCCCTGTTGAACATCGGCGTGAAGGTGCAGGAGAACATCGGCATCTTCTCGCAAAACTCCGTGCAGTACATCGTGTGCGACTTCGGAGCATGGGGCATACGCGCCGTGACTATTCCGTTCTATGCCACCAGTTCGGAGCAGCAGATACAGTTTATGGTGAACGACGCCAAGGTGCGCTTCCTTTTCGTTGGCGAACAGGAGCAGTACGACAAGGCCCGCCGCATCTTCTCGCTGTGTCCTACGATGGAGCGCATCATAGTCTTTGACCCCAAGGTGACCATTGCCGACAATGATACCAGCGCCATTTATTTCAGCGACTTCCTGAAGTTGGGCGAGAACCTGCCCCGACAGACCGAGGTGGAGAACCTGCAGCGCGAAGCTACCTTTGACGATATTGCCAACATTCTGTATACCAGTGGTACTACGGGCGACTCAAAGGGCGTCATCCTGACGCACGGTCAGTTCTGTGCCGCCTTCATTGCCAACGACAAGTGTGTGCCTGTGGGCGAGAATGACCGCGTCATGAATTTCCTGCCTTACACCCATATCTTCGAGCGTGGCTGGGCCATCTTGTGCATAACGGAGGGCGCTACCCTTATCGTCAACACCTATCCCCTGCAAGTGCAGCAGTCCATGCGCGAGACCCATCCCACCTGTATGTCGGCCGTTCCCCGTTTCTGGGAGAAGGTCTATATGGGCGTGATGGACAAGATAGAGCACTCCAGTGCCATGCAGCGCAAACTGTTTCTGCACGCCTTGGAGGTAGGCCGCAGGCACAACATAGAATACCTGAGCTTAGGCAAGAAGCCGCCCATGGCACTGCACTTGGAGTACGAGGTACTCAACCGTACCGTCTTCTCGCTGGTGCGTAAGGAGTTGGGACTGGAGAATGCCCACTTCTTCCCCACGGCAGGAGCTGCCGTCAGTGCCCACGTCGAGGAGTTCGTACACAGCATCGGCATCAACATGGTTGTGGGCTATGGTCTGACAGAGAGTCTGGCCACGGTCAGTTGTAACCATTTAGGCGAACCCTTTACCGTCGGCGGTGTCGGTATCCCCATCGAGGGTATTGACATCAAAATCAGCGAGGAGGGTGAAATCCTGCTCAAGGGCCCGACGATTACCATTGGCTACTACAACCGCGACGACCTGACCAAGCAGGCCTTTACGGAAGACGGCTACTTCAAGACGGGCGATGCCGGCTATCTGAAGGACGGCGAGCTCTTCCTGACGGAGCGCATTAAGGACTTGTTCAAGACATCGAACGGCAAGTACATTGCGCCGCAAATGATAGAGTCGAAGCTGTTGGTCGACAAATACATCGACCAGATATGCATCATCGCTGACCAGCGTAAGTTTGTCTCGGCACTGATCATTCCCGTCTATGCCTTGCTGGAAGAGTATGCAACGGCTCACGGCATTGCCTTCAACAGCCGCGAGGAGCTGTGTCAGCATCCGCTTATCATCGAGATGATGAAGGAGCGCATTGACACCCTGCAGCAGCAGTTGGCACACTACGAGCAGGTCAAGCGATTCACGCTGCTGCCCCATCCGCTGTCTATGGAGAAGGGTGAGCTGACCAACACATTGAAGATACGCCGTCGCGTGCTCAATGAAAACTACAAGGAACAAATCGACCAGATGTATGTCGATTAATCAAATGAGTCATTCAATATGATTACAGCAGACCAACTGAAGAACGTATTGGACCGTGCGGAAGCATTGTACAAATATCTGAAGATAGACGAGAAGAAGATGGAGTACGAGGAGGAGGATCTTCGTACGCAAGCGCCCGACTTCTGGGAAGACCAGAAGCGTGCCGAGGAGCAGATGAAGAAAGTCAAGGGCATCAAGAAGTGGCTTGACGGCTATCAGGAAGTGCGTACTGCCGCCGACGAGCTGCAGTTAGCTTTCGACTTCTACAAGGAGGAGATGGTGACCGAAGACGAAGTAGATGCCGACTACAAGAAAGCCGTGGAGGCCATCGAGGCTCTGGAGCTGAAGAATATGCTGCGCCAGAAGGAAGACCCCATGGAGTGCGTGCTGAAAATCAACAGTGGTGCCGGCGGTACCGAGGCTCAGGACTGGGCGCAGATGCTGATGCGTATGTACCAGCGATGGGCTGAGGCGCACGACTATAAAGTCAGTATTGCCAACTTGCAGGATGGCGACGAGGCAGGCATCAAGAGCGTCACCATGCAGATTGAAGGTGGCGAGTATGCCTACGGTTACTTGAAGAGCGAGAATGGCGTCCACCGTCTGGTGCGTGTGTCACCCTATAATGCGCAGGGTAAGCGCATGACGTCGTTTGCCTCGGTATTTGTCAGTCCGCTGGTCGACGACACCATTGAGGTGTATGTTGACCCAGCCAAGCTCTCATGGGATACGTTCCGAAGCAGCGGTGCCGGTGGTCAGAACGTCAACAAGGTGGAGTCGGGTGTCCGTCTGCGCTATTGGTACACCGACCCTGACACGGGAGCCGAAGAGGAAATCCTCATCGAGAATACCGAGACCCGCGACCAGCCTAAGAACAAGGAGCGTGCCATGGCCTTGCTGCGCTCGCAACTCTACGACCGTGCCATGCAGAAGCGCTTAGAGGCTAAGGCCAAGATAGAAGCCGGCAAGAAGAAGATAGAGTGGGGCAGTCAGATTCGCTCCTATGTTTTCGATGACCGCCGTGTCAAAGATCACCGCACCAACTACCAGACTTCCGATGTCGACGGTGTGATGGACGGCAAGATAGATGAGTTCATCAAGGCCTATCTGATGGAGTTCCCCGTTACGGACGAGGATTGAAGGATGGAAGAATTGAAGAATTGAAACTAATTATTTAAATACTAAATATTACATTAACTATGAACAAGAAAGTAATCAAGAAGCGTGAAGCCTACGCCAAGAAACAGGAAGAACAGGGAAAGAAAGTCGTGACTTGGATTTTTGCCGGTCTCATTATCCTGGCTGTCGTCTATTTAATCTGGACTTTCAGCATGATGTCGTAAAAATGGCTTTAGAGATTGAACGCAAATTCCTCGTGCTTGACGATTCGTACAAGCACGAGGCTTTTTCAAAGAGTCACATCCAGCAAGGCTACATCTGTAGCGAGCGAGGACGTACTGTTCGTATACGTATAAGAAATGAACGCGCGTACATTACTATTAAAGGCCCCAGTCTCAATGGCGGTCTTTCGCGCTATGAGTTTGAACAGGAGATTCCGTTAGACGATGCCCGCAAGTTGCTGACACTTTGCGACCCAGGCATCATCGACAAGACGCGCTGGCTCGTCAAGGCAGGAAACCACACCTTTGAGGTTGACGAATTTGCAGGCGACAACGAAGGACTGACCGTTGCCGAGGTAGAGCTGGCGTCGGAGGACGAAGCGTTTGAAAAGCCAGCCTTTATCGGCCAGGAGGTCACGGGCGACCGCCGTTATTACAACAGTCAGTTGCGCTGCAATCCTTATCGTAGTTGGCAAAAGGAAGTCTGAACCACCAACAGTTCATCAGCAAACCGATGGCCGTTCCTACGAGGACACCCAAGCTGTCGGCCCAGAAGTCGAGCCACTCGCCAGAGCGCGTCGTGGTGCAGTAGGATTGCATCAGTTCCATCAGTCCGCCCAGCATCACCATACCCGCCACGGCCCACAGCAGCAGGCGCAGCCTGTCAATGCGCCGGTGGCTGCGCAGGTATTCCCACCAGATGACGGAACAGGTGCCGCCATACATCACCATGTGGGTCCACTTGTCGATGAACGCCACATCGTCAAGGGGTGTCTCAGGGAAAAAAGGCGTGAGCGACAACACGCCTATCAGCGCGATGCAAAGCACCGACAGGGGGTAGTGAAACTTAATTTTCAATTTTAATATTTAATATTTAATATTTAATTTTTAATTTCTTTCGTGTGCAAAAGTAAGAAATAAAACTTAATTTTCAATTTTCAATTCTCAATTTTCAATTTATTTCAGTACTTTTGCAGTCCAAACGGACGTTATTTATGAACGATAGAGCGAATTTCGGAAGCAAGCTGGGCGTGATACTGGCTACGGCAGGGTCTGCCGTCGGTCTGGGCAACGTGTGGCGCTTTCCCTATATGGCAGGACAGAACGGTGGCGCTGTATTCATCATCATCTATGTGGTATGCGTGCTGCTGTTGGGCATTCCCTGCATGATCAGTGAATTCATCGTCGGCCGCCACGGTCAGGCCAATACGGCACGGGCCTTCCGGATGCTGTCAAGGGGTACGCCGTGGGCAATGATAGGCTATATGGGTGTGCTCACGGGCTTTCTCATCACGGGGTATTATGCCGTCGTCAGTGGCTGGTGCCTGCAGTATGTATGGGCGTCACTGATAGGCCATCTGCAGGGTGACCCGGAGTATTTCAGGACGTATTTCACCGAGCTGTCGTCCGACCCGGTGAAGCCAGTGTGCTGGACGGTCATCATTCTGGGCATCACCTATCTTATTATTGAGCATGGTGTGCGCAATGGCATTGAAAAGGCTTCCAAGGTGCTGATGCCTACGCTGTTCGTCTTGCTGCTGCTCATCGTGTGTGCCTCCTGCATGCTGCCGGGAGCAGAGAAGGGTATCGAGTTTCTGTTCAGACCGGACTTTACGAAGATTACTTCCGATGTCTTCCTCGGCGCCTTGGGACAGTCGTTCTACTCGCTGAGCATTGCCATGGGGTGCCTGTGTACCTATGCCAGCTATTTCTCAAAGAACACGAACCTGACGCATGCAGCCACGCAGATTGCTATCATCGACTGTCTGGTGGCTATCCTGGCGGGACTGATGATTTTTCCTGCGGCATTCTCCGTGGGTGTCGAACCTGACAGCGGACCGTCGCTCATCTTCATCACCCTGCCCAACGTCTTTGCCCAAGCCTTCTCGGACATGCCTGTTGTGGGCTATTGCGTTTCTCTGCTGTTCTTTGTGCTCTTGTCATTGGCAGCGCTGACGTCACTGATGTCGCTCCATGAAGTCAGTACGGCATTCTTTCAGGAAGAGTTTCTGATGTCACGCAAGAAGGCTGCCGTCATCGTCACTACCACCACTTCCATCATTGGTGCCTTCTGTTCGCTGTCGTTAGGGGCCGTCCAGGGTCTGAACCTCTTCGGCAAGGCGCTGTTCGACTGGTTTGACTTCATCACCGGACAGATTTTCCTGCCTGTCGTGGGCTTTCTGACTTGCATCTTCATCGGCTGGTTCGTCTCTCATAAGATAGTGCGCGACGAGTTCACCAACAGGGGAACTTTGCCCGGACGCTTTTTCCACTTCTATATCTTCCTCGTGAAGTATGTCTGCCCACTGGCTATTCTCTTTATCTTCCTGCACCAGCTGGGATTCCTGAATTGACGATAGTAAAATAAAGATAGGATATGGAAAGAGGTACTTTCAGCAGTAAGGTAGGTATTGTACTGGCCACGGCGGGTTCAGCCGTCGGTCTGGGCAATGTGTGGCGCTTTCCGTATATGGCTGGCGAGAACGGCGGGGCAGCCTTTTTCTTGTTATACATCGGATGCATCATGATACTGGGTATTCCCGGTATGGTCAGCGAGTTCATTATAGGGCGCCATGCACAGGCCAATGCTGCCAGTGCCTACGACAAGCTGTCGAATGGACGGCCTTGGCGGTATGTGGGTTATCTCGGCATCCTCACCTCTATCATCATCCTGGGCTTCTATGCAGTCGTGGCGGGGTGGTGCCTGCAGTACTTCTTTGCCTCTATTGCCGGCCACCTGAAGGGCGACACGGCATACGTCAAAGACTACTTCACCAGCTTTTCCAGTGACCCCGTGAAGCCTATTGTCTGGGGCATTGTCTTCATCCTGCTGACACACTTCACTGTAGTCAAGGGTGTGCGGGCTGGCATTGAGCGTGCCTCAAAAAGGCTGATGCCCATACTGTTAGTGCTGCTCATCGTCCTCATGGTGGCTTCGTGTCTGCTGCCTGGGGCATTGGCGGGGGTTAAGTTTTTGCTGTTGCCCGACTTCAGCAAAGTTACCGGCAAGGTGTTCCTGGAAGCCTTGGGACAGGCTTTCTTCTCGCTGTCGTTAGGTACGGCCTGCCTCTGCACCTATGCCAGCTACTTCTCCAAGGATACCCATCTGTTGCGGTCGGCAGGTCAGATAGCGCTGTTGGACACCATGACTGCCATCCTCTCGGGATTGATCATCTTCCCAGCTGCTGCTTCTGTGGGTGTCCGTCCTGACAGCGGACCGTCGCTCATCTTCATTACGCTGCCCAACATCTTCCAGCAGGCTTTCAGCTTTGCGCCTGTGGTAGGCTATGTGTTCAGTATCATGTTTTATGCCCTCTTGGTGTTTGCTGCTTTCACCAGCACCATTTCCATGCATGAGATTGGTACTGCTTTCTTTACCGAGAAGCTCAACCATTCGCGTCATCGTTCAGCATGGGTCGTCACCATAGCCGCCTCGCTGCTCTGCATATTTTGTGCCCTGTCTGTAGGAGCTTGCCCCGACATACAGCTGCTGGACTTGCCGCTGTTGGCCTTCTGTGACATGCTGACGGCCAACTTCATGCTGCCTTTGGGCGGCATGCTCACCTGTCTTTATGTAGGATGGTACGTTCCTTCCAAGCTGGTACGCGATGAATTTACCAACCAGGGGACGTTGCGCGGACGCTACTTTGCCATCTATCTCTTTGCTGTGCGCTATGTCTGTCCTATCTGCATTGCATTGATATTCCTCCATCAGTTAGGTGTGCTATGATCCGTAACGACCGAAAGATAGCCGTTGCCGTCCTTGTGGTCGGAGCGCTGGCATTGGTGGGCATCTGGCTGACAGCTAACGACGAGCCGCCGGTGACAGAACCCGTTGCCGTTGGACAGGCCGACGGTCAAGCCGACACCATCCGTCACCATCATACCCGTGGTCCTATACAGTATGCTACCACGGATTATCAGCCAGAGCGCTTTCCTTTCGACCCCAATACCGCCGACTCCACGCAACTGCTACGCCTTGGTTTGCAACCGTGGCAGGTGCGCAACATCTATCGTTATCGCAGTCGGGGAGGCGTCTACCGCCGTAAGGAGGATTTTGCCCGACTCTATGGGCTCACCGTCAAACAATATCGTGAACTGGCACCCTATATCCGTATCTCCAAGGACTATCAGCCTGCAGCAGCGCTTTTTGCCGGAAAGCAGCAGCACGAAACCTTTGAGCGTGACACCGTTCAATATCCTGTCAAAATCAAGGACGGTGAGTACATCGTACTGAATACTGCCGACACGACACGACTGAAGCAGGTGCCTGGCATCGGTTCTTTCTATGCCAAGGAGATTGTGCGCCACGGACAATGGCTTGGCGGCTATGTCAGCATTGACCAACTGGACGAAATAGAGGGATTCCCCCAAGATGCGAAGAAGTATTTCGTCATTGACCATCCCACGCCCCAGAAACTCAACATCAACCGCCTCACCCTTCAACAGTTGCGGCGCCATCCCTACATCAATTACTATCGCGCCAAGACCATCACCGACTATCGCCGCCTCCATGGTGACATCACTGATCTCAACGACCTCCGCTTCTCGCGTGACTTTCCACCTGACATCATTGAGCGTCTCAGACCTTATGTGGCATACTGATTTACTGTGGTTCACAGAAGTGTCGCAATAGTTAAAAAAACTTCTGAACTCCCAGATTTAATGTTTTCTTTGTATCTTTGTAGGCAAAAAGAAATGATGAATGAAGATTTTGATATCAGAGAACAGCAGATGAGCTCCAGCGAGAAGGAGTTTGAGAACGCCCTGCGTCCTCTGGCCTTCCATGACTTCAGCGGTCAGCAACAGGTGGTGGAGAACCTGGAGGTGTTCGTCGAAGCGGCTAAATACCGTGGCGAACCCCTTGACCACGTCTTGCTGCATGGTCCCCCAGGACTGGGTAAGACGACGCTGTCGAACATCATCGCCAATGAGTTGGGCGTGGGTTTCAAGATTACCTCAGGTCCCGTGCTCGATAAACCTGGTGATCTGGCGGGTATTCTGACATCGCTGGAAAAGAACGATGTATTGTTTATCGACGAGATTCACCGTCTGTCGCCTGTTGTCGAGGAGTACCTCTACTCGGCCATGGAGGATTACCGCATCGACATCATGATTGACAAAGGCCCGTCGGCACGCAGCATCCAGATAGACCTGAACCCCTTTACACTGGTCGGTGCCACGACGCGCAGCGGATTGCTGACAGCGCCGTTGCGAGCCCGTTTTGGCATCAATATGCACCTGCAATACTACGAGCCGCAGACACTGCAGCGCATCATAGAACGTTCGGCCAGCATACTGCGTGTACCCATCTCGAAGGAGGCGGCAGCGGAGATTTCACGGCGTTCCCGCGGCACGCCCCGTATCGCCAATGCACTGTTGCGAAGGGTACGTGACTTTGCCCAGGTGAAAGGGTCGGGGCGCATCGACACCAGCATTACACAGATAGCACTGACGGCACTGAACATCGACCAGTATGGACTGGACGAGATAGACAACCGCATCTTGCTGACCATTATCGACAAGTTCCGTGGCGGTCCTGTGGGTATCACTACTATTGCCACGGCCATCGGTGAGGATGCCGGTACCGTCGAGGAGGTCTATGAGCCTTTCCTCATTATGGAGGGTTTCATTAAGAGGACACCTCGTGGACGTATGGTGACGGAGCTGGCCTATAAGCACTTTGGCCGCAACCCCTATACAGGCAACATTATGCAACCGAACCTCTTTGAGTAATTGAAGAATTGAAGAGTTGAAAAATTGAAGAGTTGAAGTAATTATGCATTCTGCATTATGAAGACAGGAATATTTGTTGGAAGTTTCAACCCCTTTACTGTAGGTCACGATTCTATCGTGACCAGAGTGCTCTCCCTGTTCGACCGGCTGGTCATCGGGGTGGTGGGTGACCAGGTGCATAAGCCCGACATGCCGTCGGCCGAAGAGCGCATGAAGGCTATCAGTGACCTCTACCGGAACGAGCCGCGCATTGAGGTGAAGCCCTATTATGGGTTGGCTGTCGACTTTGCCAAAGCAGAAAACGCCCATTTCATCGTCAAAGGCGTGCGCAGTGTCAAGGACTTCGAGTATGAGCGTGAGCAGGCAGACATTAACCGCCAGTTGAGTGGGATAGAGACCATACTGCTTTTTGCTGAACCTCAATACAGCAGCATCTCTTCCACAATGGTTCGTGAGTTGCAGCACTTTGGCGTCGATGTCAAGGATTTTCTTCCCAAACGATAACGTCATAACGAAATACCGTAATACCGTAATCCCGAAATAACAAAAAAAAATGATCACTTACTCTTCTGAAAACGTCAAATTCCCAAATATCAAGCGGCGTGAAACCACGGCTTGGATTCGGCGGGTAGCAGCTACCTACGGCAAGAAAATCGGTGAGGTGGGCTATTTGTTCTGTGATGATGAGCACATCCTGGCGGTCAACCGCGAATATCTGGGTCACGACTACTATACCGACATCATTACCTTCGACTACGACGAGGATGACGTAGTCAATGGCGACCTCGTTATTTCGCTGGATACCGTACGGAGCAATGCCGAGTTGTTAAAGAAAGACTATGACGAGGAACTCCATCGCGTCATCATCCATGGTATCCTCCACCTTTGCGGGCTCAACGACAAGGGACCCGGAGAGCGTGAACAGATGGAGGCTGCCGAGAATGCAGCTTTAGACTTGCGCTAACATTTCCGCGATTTCATCGAGACTATTGGCCACCTGGATGTATGAACGCCACTGCTTTCGGGTGACACCTTTCGTATGCAGGTCGTCCAGCATGCTGATCAGTCCATCCCAGAATCCCTTCATGTTGTACAGGATGACCTTCTTGTCGTGATAGCCAATGGTGGCTGAGGCCGCAATGGTAAATATCTCGTCCAAGGTACCGATACCGCCGGGCAGGGCGATAAAGACATCACTTTTGTCCAGCATCAGTTGCTTGCGGTCGCTGAGATTGTCGCACAGCACCTCAACATCTACATACTGCGAGATGCGACCGTTTTTCTCAATGATTTGCGGAATGACGCCAATATTACGGCCTCCCGCCTCGTGTGACGCCTTGGCCACGCACTCCATCAGTCCGCAGTTGACGCCCCCATAGACAATCGTGTGCCCCTGCTCAGCAGCCCAACGTCCCAGTTTAGCTGTCAAGTCAAAGAAATCGGCATCAATCTGCTGATTTGCAGAACAAAAAACACATATCTTCATAACATTTGCAAAGGTACGAAAAATTTTTCGTACCTTTGCACCCGAATAATAGAAATAATTGATTTTGAAGACATTTGAAGAGCTTGGTGTTTGCGAAGGGATTCGCAAAGCCATTGAAGAGATGGGATTTGTACAGCCCATGCCTGTACAGGAGGAAGTAATACCTTATCTATTAGGTAACAGAAACGACGTCATAGCACTGGCCCAGACGGGTACAGGTAAGACGGCGGCATTCGGCATACCCGTTCTGCAACGGATAGCTGAGAAACCCAGACCCCAGTTGGGGGAGATTGGCAGAGGTCTGCCTCAGGCCCTGATTCTCGCACCGACACGCGAGCTGTGCCTGCAGATAGCTGATGACATGCGCGACTTTGCCAAGTATTTGGACGGCATCCATATTGAGGCCGTCTATGGCGGTGCCAGTATTGAACAGCAGATTCGTGCATTGAGAAAAGGCGTACAGATTATCGTGGCTACGCCTGGTCGACTGATTGACCTGATGAAGCGCGGCGTGGCGAAGCTTGACGACGTGTATAATGTGGTGCTCGACGAAGCTGACGAGATGCTGAACATGGGTTTCTCGGAGAGTATCAACGCCATTCTGGAAGGCGTTCCCGAAGACCGCAATACACTGCTTTTCTCGGCTACCATGAGCCGCGACATAGAACGCATTGCCAAGGGTTATCTGCACGACTATCAGGAAATCGTGGTAGGCTCGCGCAATGAAGGTGCAGAACATGTCAACCACATTTACTACATGGTGAATGCCAAGGACAAGTATCTGGCGCTGAAGCGTCTGGTGGATTTCTATCCCCGCATCTTTGCCATCATCTTCTGTCGAACCAAGATAGAGACGCAGGAGGTGGCTGACAAACTCATCAAGGATGGCTATAATGCAGAGTCGCTGCATGGTGACCTGAGCCAGCAACAGCGCGACTTGACCATGCAGAAGTTCCGCCAGCATACCGTACAGTTGCTTGTGGCTACTGATGTCGCAGCCCGCGGTCTGGACGTTGACGACCTGACGCATGTCATCAACTATGGTTTGCCTGACGATATCGAGAATTACACCCACCGTTCCGGTCGTACGGGCCGTGCTGGCAAGAAAGGCACATCGCTCAGCATCGTACACAGCCGTGAGAAGCACAAGATCCGTAATATCGAAAAGGAGATAGGCAAGCAGTTCGAGCAAGGTACCATCCCGTCTGCCGAGGAAATCTGCAAGAAGCAGCTTTATAAGGTGATGGACCAGATAGTCAAGGCCGACGTTGACGAGGAACAGATTGCTCCCTTCATGCAGGACATCAGCCGCTATTTTGAATATATCGACAAAGACGACCTCATCAAGAAAATCGTCTCACTGGAGTTTGGCAAGTTCCTGGCCTATTATGCTGACGCGCCGGAGATAGAGCCTGTATCATCATCCAAAGACAAGCGCGATAAGTCAAGTCATAAAACTCAAAACTCAAAGCTCAAAACTCAAAGTACTGAGGGCTATCGCAAGTTGTTTATCAACCTTGGCAAGAAAGACGGTTTCTATCCAGGCGAACTGATGCAGTTCCTGAACAAGCATGTGCATGGACACGTAGAGGTCGGACATATCGACCTGTTGACGACCATGTCATATTTTGAAGTTCCGGAGGAAGATGCCCAGCGTGTCATCAAGTATGTCAGCGGTCAGCAGTATAAGGGTCGTGACGTGCGTTGCAACGATGCTGCAGAAGGAGGCAAGTCTAAGGGAACCCGTCCCGCTGGCAATTCCAGACCGGCAAGAGCCACGAAAGGTCCAAAGCCCTCACGGGATGCCAACAAGAAACAGCACGACAAGAAAACCTACCAAAAGGATGAATGGATGCAGTTTCTGAACCCCAAGAGCATGAAAGACCCTGATAAAATCAAACTCAAAGGTGAGGAGCCTGATTTCAGCGAAGAAGGCTGGGCTATCCGCAAGCCACGCAAGAAGAAATAGCCTCAAAACTACGAGCCCGGAGCTAAAGCACTTTTAGCCCGAAGCTAAAGGACGCTTAGCCCGAAGCCGAACGGCCTTTTGCCCGGAGCTAAATAAAACCAGAAAAAAGCCACTGACTTATACTGATATAGGTAGACACATTTATGAACCATAAAATGTGTGTATTATGAGTAAAAGTCAAAGCAATTACACTGTTTACAGTGATGAGGAGCGTCTTGCT
>Ga0310691_10000500_pt1 | contig 72886 bp, 58 predicted proteins | sample 176DNAGHGlowgp2_FD_203887 | JGI IMG/M metagenome (GOLD analysis project Ga0310691, IMG submission 203887) | Sheep rumen microbial communities from Palmerston North, Manawatu-Wanganui, New Zealand - 1766 DNA GHGlow gp2 (v2) (version 2) | ecosystem: Host-associated > Mammals > Digestive system >...
GGGATCGAATACTGTTGACAAAAAGAAGATCCGTCATACGGGTACAGGACGTATCGCCAAGATGGATATGCTACCGATGAGCCTGTGGGAGTCGAAGGAGTCGAACGGCAGAATCTCATTGAGGGAGTTGTTTGACAACCCAAATATTGACATTGACGGCATCCAGTCGGATATGACGGTGGAGGATTTGATATTCAGTGCCTGTCGTGGCGGCTGGCCGGCTACGATGAACATCAAGAAGGATAGTGCCAAGCTGCTTGTGGCTAAAAACTACTTGAAGACGGTATGTTCGGAAGACATAAGCCGTGTGGACGGTGTGCAGCGTGACGAGCTGCTGGCAAGGACGATTATGCGCTCGTATGCGAGGAACATATCGACCCTGGCCAAGAAGTCATCGTTGATTGCTGATGTGGCAGCTTCGGGCGAGGTGTCGTGCAGCGAGCCTACGTTCGACGACTATGTGGGGGCGTTGAGAAAGCTGTTCGTGATATGCGATGTGGAAGCATGGTGTCCAGCCATCCGTAGCAAGACGGCCATCAGAAGCGGGCTGAAGCGGGCGTTTGTGGATCCTTCGATAGCTGTGGCTGCTCTGGGACTGACTCCTGAGGCGCTGATGGTGCAGCTGAACACGTTCGGTTTTATTTTTGAACAGATGTGCATACGTGATCTGAAGGCTTACACGATGGATATTGACCATCATGTGTCGTATTATCACGACCGGTATAACTTGGAGGCAGACTGGGTGCTGCATCTGGGTGACGGAAGATATGCTTTGCTGGAGTGTAAACTTGGAAGTGGTGAGATAGAAGAGGGAGCTGCGCATCTGGTGGAGCTGAAACGGCTGATTCGTGAACACAACAAGGAGGAGAAGCAGGTGCCTATCCGTGAGCCAGACTTGATGATTGTGCTGACTGGAGGAAAGATGGCCTACACGAGACCTGACGGGGTGAAGATTATCCCGCTGGGGTGTTTGAGGAATTGAGAACTTCGTTCCAGTTGAGAGGTGGTGGGTAGTTTACTGTTTACCGTTTACCGTTTTTTCAAATTGAAAATTGAAAATTGGTTTACCGTTTACCGTTTACTGTTTACGGTTTTTTCAAATTGAAAATTGAGGCTGCGCCTCGAGCCTGCTCACGCTCGGAAGAGCTGATGCAAGCATCGCTTTTCTCTCGCTCAATCGCAGCCTTGAAAGTTGAAAATTGAGGCTTCGCCTCAGCCTTCTTACATCTTCCTTCATACATCTTACATCTTCCTTCATACATCAGCCCTCAGCCTTCGTCTTTCGTCAACTCTTAGATGTCTGAAGTTTGATGTCAATAACCAATAACCTATAACCATTTACAGTTTACGGTTTACCGTTTACCGTTTACGGTTTATGTCAATAACCAATAACCAAGAACAATATGAACAGAAGAATAGTCATGATAAGTGTGGCTTGTGTTGCCTTGTGCGCACAGGCAGGGGATGATGTGCAGCTGTATCGCAATCAGGTGGGCTGCTATCCCCAACAGGAGAAGGTAGTGGTGGTGGAAGGTATGAATCCCAGTAAAAAGATGCGAATCATAACACCCGATGGAGAGGTGGTGAAAGCCAAGAGTGTGCGTAAGGCTGTCTCGCCATTGTCGGGCAAGACGCGCTATGTGGTTGACCTGGGAGACTTGTCGGCTACCGGTGACTACCGGGTGTCGCTGGGTACAGCATCGTGTATGCTGCACGTCAGCAAACAACCCTACCATGACATAGCTACATCGGCACTGCGCCTGTTCTATCTGATACGCTCTGGCATACCTATTGAGCAGGGTGGGGTTTACAATCGCCCCTTGGGGCATGCGGATACTCATGTGCTGGTACACAACTCGGCCGCCTCGGCACTGCGTCCCGCAGGTTCTGTCATCAGTTCTCCCTATGGCTGGTACGATGCCGGCGATTATAATAAGTATGTGGTAAACTCGGCTTTCAGTCAGGGACTGATGTTCGTTGCCTACGAGCAACAGCATGACTATTTTACTACGTTGAAGACAAATATACCCGAGAGTGGGAATGCCACCCCCGACTTCCTGGACGAGATGATGTTTAACCTGAAATGGTTGATGACCATGCAGGACCCACAGGACGGTGGTGTCTATCATAAACTTACGACTCCAAGGTTCGAAGGTTTTGTCATGCCGGCAGACTGTAAGCAGCCTCGCTATGTGGTGCAGAAGAGTGTTACCGCCTCGCTTGACTTTGCTGCTGTAATGGCTGATGCAGCACGGCTCTTTGAACCTTATCAGCAGGATTATCCCGGCTTCGCAGCCCAGGCTGCTGCCATGGCGGAGCGTGCCTACCAATGGGCAAAAGACAATCCGACGGCTTTCTATCGTCAGTCCCAGTTGAAGAACCCTACCATATCGACAGGCGAATATGGTGACAGGAGCGCTGTTGATGAATTCTTCTGGGCAGCCTCGGCTCTCTACCGGCTGACGGGTAACAAGCAGTACATGGAGGATGCACAGCAATACAAACCGAAACGGTTCACCACTCCCACTTGGGGCAATGTTGCCTCGCTGGGCGCTTTGGAATGGCTGACAGAAACAATACAGGGGGATGAGGTCCTGGCATTCAGAGACGAGATGCGAAAACAACTCATCAACTACTGCGAGGCGGCTATAAAGGATGTTGAGATATCCGGTTTCCAGTCACCTTATGGTAACAAGGCATATGATTTCGGGTGGGGCTGTCTGGCAGAAAAATGCTGCTGTGAGGCTGTGCTACTGCTCTATGCTGACAAGTTGACGGGTACCACAAAGTATCGTCGTTATGCCTTGCAGAATGCGGACTATCTGTTGGGTCGTAATGCTACGGGCCATTGCTTTGTGACGGGCTTTGGCGATAAGAGTCCTATGCATCCACACCACCGTCCGTCTGCAGCAGACAAGGTCGAGGCGCCTTTCCCCGGTATGCTTGTTGGAGGACCGAATCCGGGTCAGCAGGACAAACAGACGATGAAGGCCAGTTATCCGTCCTATGTACCTGATGAGTCGTACATAGATGATGCTGAGTCGTATGCATCGAACGAGATTGCCATCAACTGGAATGCTTCGCTTGTTGCTTTCCTTTGCTGGGTTGATGCTATTTAGATTTGGCAAATTGAAAATTGGTTTACCGTTTACCGTTTACTGTTTACGGTTTTTTCAAATTGAAAATTGAAAATTGGTTTACTGTTTACGGCTTACAGTTTTTGAACATTGATGTCACGCAACGATTTTTTAGGCTGAAAGCCGATGTTTTTGCCTTCTGATGTTTGTAATAACGATAGTTATGTGATAAGAGATATGGATTTGGCTTAAGAGCTTGTTCTTAAAGACAAAGCCATAGCACTTAGCACAAAGACTCTGCAGGAGTCACAAACATCAGAAGGGGTTTTTCCGGTTTTTGTTAAATATCTGTCAGATCTGTGAGATTTCTTGCCGCAAAGCGGCATAGGAGAAGACCAGAAAGCAGCAGAGGGTTTTTGAGGTTTTTGTTTTTCAACTAAATATTCAACTTTCAACTTTCAATTTTCAATTAAATGTAGTATCTTTGCGGCAGATAATGAAATCGTTTTACAAAAAACAGTTATTATGAATATTGCAGTTGCTGGAACTGGTTACGTGGGACTCGTGAGCGGAACATGCTTTGCGGAGATGGGTGTTCATGTGACGTGTGTGGATGTGGATGAACAAAAGATTCAGAAACTGAAAGACGGTGTGTTGCCTATCTATGAACCGGGACTCGAAGAACTGGTGAAACGGAACATGGAATACGGGCGACTGCAATTTACAACAGATTTGACGGAGGTGCTGGATGATGTAGAGGTGGTCTTCTCTGCTGTGGGTACGCCTCCAGATGAGGATGGGTCGGCTGACCTGAAATATGTGCTGGCAGTGGCCAGGCAGTTCGGACAGAACATCAAGAAATACACAATACTGGTTACCAAGTCGACGGTGCCTGTGGGTACGGCGAAGAAAATTAAGGCGGTTATCCGGGAAGAGTTAGACAAGCGCGGTGTGGATATCCCCTTCGATGTGGCTTCGAACCCCGAGTTCCTGAAAGAGGGGGCGGCAATCAAGGATTTTATGTCACCTGACCGTGTAGTAGTAGGAACAGAGAGTGAGAAGGCTAAGGAAGTAATGACCCGTCTCTATAAGCCGTTCCTGATAAATAATTTCCGTGTGATATTCATGGATATCCCTTCAGCAGAGATGACAAAGTATGCCGCTAATGCGATGTTGGCAACACGTATCTCGTTCATGAACGATATTGCTAACTTGTGTGAGCGGGTGGGGGCAAACGTAGATGCCGTACGCAAGGGTATCGGTACGGATATACGTATCGGTGGTAAGTTCCTGTATGCGGGGTGCGGATATGGCGGCAGTTGTTTCCCCAAAGATGTGAAGGCACTGGCACATACTGGACTGGAGCATGGTTATCATATGGAGGTGATAGAGGCTGTTGAGCGTGTGAATGAGAAACAGAAAGGTATTGTTTATGATAAGATAATAAAGGCTGTCGGTGGTGTGAAAGGTAAGACGGTGGCTATCCTGGGACTGGCTTTTAAACCTGAGACGGACGATATGCGTGAGGCCCCTGCCCTGGTTGTTATTGACAAACTGCTGAAGGATGGTGCCATAGTAAAGGTCTTCGATCCTATTGCCATGGATGAGTGTAAGCGTCGTATTGGCGATGCGGTAGTGTATGCTAAAAATATGTACGATGCTGCTGAAGGCGCTGATGTATTTGCTTTAATGACGGAGTGGCGTCAGTTCCGTCTTCCTTCGTGGAATGTCATCAAGAAGGTGATGAAGGGGAATGTTGTGATTGACGGACGTAATATTTATGATCGACAGGAATTGGAGGAACAAGGCTTCGTTTATTCCCGAATAGGGGAGGGGGATTAAAGTTGAGAATTGAGAATTGAGAATTGAGAGTTGAAAATTGAAACTTCGTTTCGAGCCTGCAACGCCATGGCAAAGCTGATGCAAGCATCGCTATGCTCATTTGGCTTAAACGCAGCCTTGAGAGTTGAGAATTGAGAATGAGTGGCAGTTGGTTGAATGAGGACAATATAAGAAGGAGCAATGAGGGGGTGGAGTACCACCCTCTCATTCCTTTTCTGCCGGAGAAGGCGAAGGTGCTGTTCCTGGGAAGTTTCCCGCCACAACGGAAGAGGTGGTGCATGGATTTCTATTACCCCAACTTTATCAATGACCACTGGCGGATTGAGGGAGAGGTGTTCTTTGGTGACAGGAACCATTTTGTGGATGTGGAGAGCAAACGCTTCAAGATTGACGAGATAATTGCGTTCTGCCAGGAAAAGGGAATTGCTTTTTATGACACCTCTACAGCCATCCGTCGCCTGAAGGACAATGCCTCGGACAAGTTCCTGGAAGTGGTGGAACCGACAGATATCCTTGCCCTTATTGACCAACTGCCTCACCTTCGCGCTATCGTAACAACAGGCGAGAAGGCTACAGAAACCATCTGCACATCACTTGGCATTCCGGAAATTCCCAAGGTAAACACATACATCAAAGTTACCCTCGCCCAAAATTCCCAATCCAAGGAAAACTCTAAACTATCAACTCTAAACTATCAACTATCCTTATACCGTCTCCCCTCCTCATCGCGTGCCTATCCGTTGGCATTCGACAAGAAAGTGGCATGTTACAGACAGATGTTTTCCAAGGTTTTTGACGAAAACTTTAGACATTGAACATTGAGCATTATTTTGTCTACATCCAACTCCTATGCCGCTTTGCGGCAAGAAATCTTTCAGATCTGACAGATATTTAACAAAAACCGCAAAAACACTTTTTGAAAGCTTTGGCACTTTGTGCCTTTGTTCTACTATCGTCATGAATCTGGTCGTAAGCAAGCTTCCACCACCTTCCTGTCAATAGCATAACATATCTTTCAGATATCAAATCTTTCAAAAAGAAAAAACATTGAAAATCGTTTACTGATTACCGTTTACGGTTTACTGTTTACGGTTTAGAAGCCTCACCCCAACCCTCTCCGAGGAGAGGGAGCTAGAGTCTAATTAAGATTCTTCACTTTTGACCTTCGGTCGAGCCTGCTCACGCTCTGGATAGCTGATGCGAGCATCGCTCTCCTCTCGCTCAATCGCAGCCTTCACTCTTCACTCATTAGTCGTTTGAGCCTCCCCTCTCCTCGGAGAGGGGCCGGGGGTGAGGCTGATTCTTCAATTTTCAACTTTCAATTTTCAACTAAAAAAAGACCGCTAACCGATTAAACTAAGGCCTTACATTCAATGCTCAATATTGAAAAACCTTGGGAATTTTTACATTGATTCATAATTAATTTGTATTTTTGCAAGGTCTGTTGAATAAATATTATGGCAAAGAAAGTATTTGTTAGTGGATGTTATGATCTTCTCCATTCCGGGCATGTCGAATTCTTCAGACAAGCCTCAGAATATGGAGATTTATATGTTGGCATAGGCAGTGATGCCACAATCCTTGGCTATAAGCATCACAAGACCGTTTACAGCGAACAGGAAAGACTATTTATGGTGAAGAGCATCCGCTATGTCAAGGATGCTTACATCAATGCCGGCAGTGGTATTATGGACTTTATCCCTACTGTTGATGCATTAAAGCCCGATATCCTGGTGGTGAATGAGGATGGCGGGAACGAAGAGAAGCGTCGCTTCTGCAAAGAACGGGGAATAGAGTACGTCGTTCTGAGGAGAACACCTCAAGATGGGTTGGAAGCACGCAGTTCTACTGACCTGAAGAAGACCGAAAGTCAGATTCCCACCCGATTGGATTTGGCCGGCACATGGATAGACCAGACCTATGTTTCGTGCTATGCACCGGGTTGGGCCATAACAATCTCCCTGGAACCCACATTCGAAATAAGGGAACGTTGCGGCCTGAGTACCAGCACCCGAAACATGATAAAGAAGATCTGGCCCTACCAGCTTCCCAATATGGACCCCGAGATGCTGGCCAAACTGGTATTCTGCTTCGAGAACGACCCCGAGCGCTCGGATGGTATCATCTCGGGTGCTCAAGACAGCATTGGCATCTGCATCCCAGGTCTTTGCCGCCACTATTACAACAACCGCTTCTGGCCAGAGAAGATTGAAACGTGTAACGATGAAGACATCTTGAGCTGGTTGGAGAATCATCTTGTTATGATTCCCATGGAACCAAGGAAACAAGGTTGCTCGGTATTGGAGGGAAAAGATATTACCGAGCCCAAGGTTAAAGCCTTGGCCAAAGCCGCTGATGACTGCTGGCAGGCAATTATGGATAAAGACCTTACCGCCTTTGCCCAAGCATATAAGGCAAGCTTTAATGCCCAAACCGCTATGTTTCCTGGAATGGTTAATCCAGAGTTGAGGGCCTCACCCCCAACCCCTCTCCGAGGAGAGGGGAGATTTGAAGGAGAGGGGAGAGAGTTTAGTGTTCAAGAGTATATTGATAAGTGGTCGAAAGTTCCTGGAGTCCTGGCATGGAAGATGCCAGGTGCCGGTGGCGGTGGCTATCTGGCCTGCGTGGTCACAGACGCAGAGCGGTTCTGCAAAGAAAACCCCGAAGCGATTCCACTTACCATCAGACGTGCTGGGATGTAAACGAAAACCAAAATGAAAAGATATTGTCAGACATTGACGCTGGTAGATAATCCAGAGATGATAGAGAAATATGTGGAGGCACATAAACATGTATGGCCCGAAGTTATCCAAGGTCAACGTGAGGTAGGCATTGTGGATATGCAAATCTACCGCCGTGACCGTAATCTCTTTATGATTATGGACACAGCGGATGATTTTAACTTTGAGCGTGATATGGCCCGATTGGCCACACTACCCCGCCAAGCTGAGTGGGAAGCATACGTAAGCCAGTTCCAAGGTTGCGCGGCTAATGCCAGAAGCGATGAGAAGTGGCAAATGATGGATCGGATATTCTAGAAAGAGAATCGCTTTTCTATCACATCCCAATCGATAATCTGCCAGAGTGCAGCCAGGTGATCAGGCCTGCGGTTCTGATAATCCAGATAGTAGGCATGCTCCCAGACATCAAAGGTCAGCAACGGCTTTAGCCCCTTCTGAATAGGATTGGCTGCATTAGGTTCTTGCGTAATGACCAGTTTCCCATCCTTATCAGCGGAAAGCCATGCCCATCCGGAACCAAACAGTGTGGCCCCTGCCTTCTGAAATGCTTCCTTGAAAGCCTCAAACGACCCGAAGTCACGTACTATCGCCTCTGCAAGCTTTCCCACAGGTTTATTGTCAGACTTGGGAGCATTAAACTGTCCGAAGTATAGCTCATGGTTCAGTATCTGCCCGGCATTATTCAGAATACCGCCAGTAGCCTTACATACGATCTCCTCCAGCGAAAGCCCTGCCAATGGACTCCCTTCCAGCAGCCCATTCAGGTTATTCACATATCCAGCCAAGTGCTTACCATGATGAAAAGCAATCGTCTCCTTGCTTATCACCGGCTCCAACGCATCTGCCTCGTAGGGCAGTTTTATTAATTCATAATTCATAATTTTAAACGAAAACGATAACTGTAAATGGTTATTGGTCTTTTTTAGTTGAAAATTGAAAATTGAAAGTTGAAAGTTAGCTTAATAGAGTTTTCGTTTTCGTTTTCGTTGTTAACTTTCAATTGCCACTTCGTTCTCGCGTTCCGCTCGCGACCCCTTCGGCGTTCTCAACTCTCAACTCTCAATTCTCAACTCTCAACTGTTATTGGTTATTGGTTATTGACATAAACCGTAAACCGTAAACGGTAAACATTTAATAATTTTCTGCTTTAATCTGGAAGTAGCTTTGCGGATGGTCGCATACGGGACACACCTCAGGTGCCTTCTTACCAATAACGATATGTCCGCAGTTAGCGCACTGCCAAATGACATCTCCCTCACGAGAGAATACCACAGCATCCTCGATATTCTTCAGCAACTTACGGTAACGCTCCTCGTGATGTTTCTCGATAGCTCCCACCATCTCAAACTTCCGGGCAATCTCCTCGAAACCCTCTTCGCGAGCCTCCTTAGCCATACGGGCATACATATCTGTCCACTCAAAGTTTTCACCATTGGCAGCATCAGCAAGGTTGGTAGCTGTGTCGCTTACGCTTCCACCGTTAAGGTATTTATACCACATCTTGGCATGCTCCTTCTCGTTGGCAGCCGTCTCCTCAAAGATAGCTGCAATCTGAACATACCCGTCTTTCTTAGCCTTACTGGCAAAATAACTGTACTTGTTACGTGCCATACTCTCACCGGCAAAAGCCTCCTTGAGGTTCTGCTCGGTCTTTGTTCCTTTCAGTTCTTTCATATATTGCTTGCTTAATAGTTTACCGTTTACCGTTTACGGTTTAGAAGCCTCACCCCAACCCTCTCCGAGGAGAGGGAGCTAGAGTCTAATTAAGATTCTTCACTTTTGACCTTCGGTCGAGCCTGCTCACGCTCTGGATAGCTGATGCGAGCATCGCTCTCCTCTCGCTCAATCGCAGCCTTCACTCTTCACTCATTAGTCGTTTGAGCCTCCCCTCTCCTCGGAGAGGGGCCGGAGGTGAGGCTGATTCTTCACTCTCAATTCTCAACTCTCAACTCTCAATTCTCAAGGCTGCGTTTAAGCCAAATGAGCATAGCGATGCTTGCATCAGCTTTGCCATGGCGTAGCAGGCTCGAAACGAAGTTTCAACTCTCTTATTCCCACTCAATAGTGCCTGTTGGCTTCGGAGTCAGATCATATAGCACGCGGTTAACACCTGGTACCTCTGTGACGATACGCTGAGTTATATGATGCAACAGTGAATAAGGAATCTCCTCGATGGTAGCAGTCATCGCATCGCGGGTGTTGACGGCACGAATGATAACAGGCCAATCCCAACTGCGCTTGTTGTCCTTAACACCTGTTGACTTATAGTCAGGCACAACGGTGAAGTACTGCCAAACCTTACCTTCTAAGCCATTCTTGGCAAATTCCTCACGCAGGATGGCATCACTCTCACGGAGTGCCTCCAGACGGTCACGGGTGATGGCACCTGTACAGCGAACACCCAGACCGGGACCTGGGAACGGCTGACGGAATACCATATTGTCGGGCAAGCCGAGTTCCTTACCTACTACGCGAACCTCATCCTTGAACAACAGCTTGATAGGCTCTACCAGCTCAAACTGCAGGTCCTCGGGCAGACCGCCTACATTGTGGTGACTCTTTACGGGACCGGACTCCACGATATCAGGATAAATGGTACCCTGAGCCAAGAAACTGATACCCTCCAATTTGCGGGCTTCCTCCTCGAATACACGGATGAACTCCGCACCGATAATCTTACGCTTTTGCTCGGGATCAGCTACACCGGCCAATTTGTTCAGGAAACGATCGGTGGCATCCACATATACTAGATTGGCATCCAACTCGTCACGGAACACACGTACTACCTGCTCAGGTTCACCCTTGCGCAGGAGACCATGGTTCACATGAACCGAAACCAGCTGCTTACCTACTGCCTTGATCAGAAGGGCTGCTACTACCGATGAATCAACACCACCGGACAGCGCCAGCAAAACCTTCTTGTCACCAATCTGAGCACGAAGCTCTTTAATCTGTTCTTCGATAAATTGCTTGGCCAGAGCAGGAGTCGTGATGCGCTCCATATCAGCCGGACGTACATTACTCATAATAATTCTCTTTTTTTATTGTTAATCACTATGCAAAGGTACGATATTTAATTGAAAATTGAAAATTGAGAATTGAAAATTTATTAAATTGAAAATTTAGTTGAAAAACAAAAACCTCAAAAACCCTCTGGTGCTATCTGTTGCCTACGGCCCTCATGCTGCCTTCATGGCTTTGCGTATGAAAGCGAGCTTTCACGCAAGCCCTGACGCCATCATGGCTTTGCACGCAAAGCACAGACAGCAACAGAGAAAAAAACCCGGCTTTCAGCCTAAAAAATAAACAGTAAACTCTAAACTCTCAACTCTAAACTAGTTTTAGCCTGAAGGGCAATGTTTTTGTTAATCAACCACTTTTCAACTAGATTGACGAAGAACCACCGTAAACCGTAAACGGTAATCAGTAAACGGTAAACGGTAAACCTAAACAGTAAACCAATTTTCAGTGTTTTTTCTTTTGGTCTGGTTTAAATTCCATAGGAATTGATGAGGTGGATGTGGGCTTTTATCTGGATGCTTGCATACAAGGAAAAACAGAGAATAAAGTTTACTGTTTACCGTTTACGGTTTACCGTTGAGAGGTTTTGATGCTACGCATCGAGCCTGCTACGCCATGGCAAAGCCCAAACAAGCTTGGTCTCTGCGCATGGCTTAAACGCAGCCTTTCGATGTGGATAAAATAATTCTCAAGGCTGCGTTTAAGGTTGTGCTATAAAAAAAGAGAGCGCGTTTGCACTCTCTTTAAAAGTACCCAGAGCCGGGGTCGAACCGGCACGGGTTGCCCCACTGGTGTTTGAGACCAGCGCGTCTACCGATTCCGCCATCTGGGCTTTTTGACTGTGTCTTCCTCATTCGCACCTCGGCAATTGAAACAAATTTCAATGCTCTCGGTTTGTCTTCGGTTGCGGGTGCAAAGATACGGCATTTCCGCGAAACTGCAAAACATTTTGCTTATTTGTTGAAAAAAAACATTATCTTTGCGGTAGAAAAACCTAAAAACATCAATAAATGAACCGACGAGAATTTCTACAACGTTCTTCTGTGTTAGCGGGTGCAGCCTATCTGAATGCTCCTGCTTTTGCCGAGGCACTTCGCACCTTGGGGGATCCCAATCTGGTAATTGGTATTGTAAGTGATATCCATATCCGTGGCACAGAGACAGCCGTTACCTTTAAGCATACCCTTGAGTACTTCCGCAGCCTGAAAGTGGATGGTGTTATCATAGCAGGTGATATGGCAGACCAGGGGTTGGAACCCCAGTTGAAGGTGGTGGCAGACACTTGGTACAGTGTATTCCCCAATGACGAGGGGCTGGACGGAAAACATACGGAGCGACTCTTCATCTATGGTAATCACGACGTGGAGGGCTATACTTGGGGTGGTACTATCGGCAGTGTGGGGAGAGAGACTGCAGAGGCTCAGGGTATAGGTAAGCGTCCTGCCGAGGTGTGGAAGAAATACTTCGGAGAGGACTATACCCCCATCTGGTTCAAAACAGTAAAGGGTTATCACTTCATAGGTGCCCACTGGCATCCCAATAATATCCCCGGTCTGGCAGAGCTGATGCAGCAGCATGCAGGGGAACTGGAAACAGAAAAGCCTTTCTTCTACATCCAGCACCCGCACCTGAAGAACACCTGTAACGGTCCGTGGGCGTGGGGGCAGGATGACGGTACCGTAACAAAGCTGATGAGCCGCTACCCTAATGCCGTGGCTTTCTCGGGTCACTCGCACTCGCCCCTTACCGACGATCGCGACCTGTGGCAGGGAACTTTCACCAGTATCGGTACTGCTTCATTGCAATATCTGTATCCCATGCCAGCTAGAGAGAATACCTATCAGGATGACAGTAATCTGCGTCCTGTTTATCAGATGCCCAACATGGATTGCTCCAAAGGTCGTCAGGGCATGATTATGCGTGTATATGACAGTGCTATCACCTTGGAGAGAAGGGAATTTGTCTATGACCAGCAGCTGGATGAGAACTGGCTGTTGCCCTGGCCCATCTCGCCAACGGATCCGCTCAGTTTCGAGAACCGCAGTAAGACGGCGCCTGTCCCCCAGTTTGAGGCTGGTGCCATAGCTACCGTTACCCAGGCAAAGGGTAAGAACCGTAATGGAACAGAGACAGAACAGGTGACGGTACACTTCCCCAATGTATTAAAGAAACGTACGGGCGTGAGAGCCTTCGACTTTGAGGTACAGGTAGAATGGGAGTGGCTGGACTGCCGCTTCATCTCTGCTACCAAACGGGTCTTCTCGCCCATGAGTCTCTTTGGCGAGGCGCAGGACGAGGGTGAGGTGACCTGTGTGTTTGCCCTGAGTGAGTTGCCCAAGGACCGTGACTACCGCTTCGTTGTCCGTCCGTGTAACTGCTATAGCGGCAAAGGGGCCCCCATCTATACGGATTGGGTGAAAGTTTAGAGTTTAGAGTTGAAGAATCAGCCTCACCCCCGGCCCCTCTCCGAGGAGAGGGGAGGTTCAAACGACTAATGAGTGAAGAGTGAAGGCTGCGATTGAGCGAGAGGAGAGCGATGCTCGCATCAGCTATCCAGAGCGTGAGCAGGCTCGACCGAAGGTCAAAAGTGAAGAATCTTAATTAGGCTCTAGCTCCCTCTCCTCGGATGAGGCTTCTAAACAGTAAACGGTAAACCGTAAACTGTAAACTTATTAAACTGACTCTAAACTCTAAACTATCAACTCTAAACTAGTTTTAGGCTGAAAGCCGATGTTTTGCTCTGATACTGTCTGTGCTTTGCATGCAAAGGCTTGGAATGGCATGACCACGTAGTGGGCAAGTGCGATTGGATGTATACTTTGAAAGCTTGCTTACAGAAGAATATATCCAATAGTGCTTGCTAGAACCGCAAGGTTCATGCCATCCCAAGTCTCCCTATCTGTTAGATCTGAGAGATTTCTTGCCGCAAAGCGGCATAGGAGAAGACCAGAAAGCACCAGAGGTTTTTTCTGGTTTTTGTTTATTAATTTTCTTTTACTTCAACCAGTTTCCAGAGGCCTGCTGCTATAATTGAGCCAATGAAAGGACCTACTATGAAGATCCATACGTTGGTCAGTGCCTCGCCGCCTGCGAAGAGAGCAGGACCAATAGAACGTGCTGGGTTCACACTGGTACCTGTGAAGTGAATACCTACCAGGTGAATGAGGATCAGTGACAGACCGATAGCCAGACCGGCAAAGTTGCCTGTGGCGCCATTGGTCTTGTGTGTAGCTCCCAATACCACCAGGACAAAAAGAGCAGTGAGGATAGCCTCAACGATAAGAGCCGTTACAGCACTTCCGTTACAGCCAGCTCCGATGCCATTGCTGCCTATGCCTGTTTCAGCTCCATAGATATAAGCCAGACAAGCACCTGCAATGATAGCACCTACAACCTGACCACAAATGTAGCCTACACTGTCCTTACAACTAATGCGGCCTGTGATAAGGCAACCCAGTGTAATGGCAGGATTGATGTGGCATCCTGAAACACCACCGATGGTGTAGGCCATAGCTACTACAGCGAGACCAAAGGCAATGGCGGTTCCTACTACTGCGGCTGTGTTTGCTTCTGCACAACCCAAACTGACGGCTGCTCCGCAGCCAAGGAATGTCAGTACAAATGTACCGAGGCATTCTGCAATGTACTTTTTCATGTTCTTTTTTGTTTTGGCCCCCTCCATCTCCCCCTTGGGGGAGTGAATAAGGGTGGGTTAATATTGGTTTACTGTTTACCGTTTAATGTTTTTTTACCTCCTACGCCAATCGGCGAGAGATCCATCAGATCTTATTCTATCTCTTAATTAAATGTGGCAGCCAGAAAAATGTTCGGGCAGCGGCACTTGTGCCATTGACAGCGGTAGGGCTTGCATAATTTTACTTTGAGAACTTGTTTTCAAGGTAAAATTCTGAAAGCCATACCAACGGCGTACTGTCTGTACGCCTGAGAACATTTTTCCTCCAGCGCGGGTAATAATCTGCAAGATCTGTAAGATTTCTTGCACGCAAGTGCATAGGAGATTCATATAATTTTCAATTGTCTTTAAACTCTACACTATGACCTGCGGTCGAGACTGCTTCCGCTCGGGATAGCCTGAGCGAGCTTTCGTCTCTCCTCTCGCTTAACCGCAGCCTTCAACTTTCCTCTATGTTATCGTTATCGTTGACGTTGACGTCTTTTTTCTTCCCTAAATATTCGGGGAGAGACATGCCGGCTTGCTCAAAGAGCTCGCTCAGGGGAGGAACACTCTTCATAAGGCCGGAGACGAAGTTGGCTGTAGAACCTTTGCCATCTGCATTGCTTCCGTTATCCCATACCGTAACCTTGTCGATATTGATACCTTTGATAGCCTCGACCTGTGTCTTGACAAGTTCGGGCAGTTTCTCCAGGAGCAATAAGGTATATGCCTTGGTGGCATCTCCACCGGCAGCCTGAATCATCTTGTCGTAACCAGAAGCCTGCTTGGTAAGAATCTCGAAAAGACCCTTAGCCTCTGCTTCCATCTTGGCGAAGATTGCATCAGCTTCACCCTTGGCATTGACACGCTTCTGCTCGGCAGCAGCCTCAGCCTCGATGACCAGACGCTTCTTCTCGATCTCCTGCTTCACAATAATATTGGCATTCTGGGTGGCTCGCTCGCGAGTAGCACGTGCCTCCTCGGCTTTCTGCTCGGCAGCGTATGACTCCTCGAGAGCCTGTGCCTGAGCAACCTTCTCGGCAGCTGTTGCACGACGGAGTGCTTCAGCCTCGTTCTCGCGACGGACAGCATCTGAATTGGCAATGTTAATCTTGGCCTCGTTCTCGCCCTTTACAGCCTCTGCATTGGCTGCTGCTGTACGGATACGGGTTTCGCGGACTGCTTCTGCCTTACCAATTTCACCCATCTTCTCCTGTTCTGCCACACGCACCTTGGCTTCGTTGATAGCCTTGGCAGCAGCTTCCTGACCAAGTGCCTCGATGTAACCGCTTTCGTCCTTGATATCGGTAACGTTTACGTTGATAAGCTTCAGACCGATTTTCTTGAGTTCTACCTCGACATTGGCGGTGATTGCTTCGAGAAACTTATCACGGTCGGAATTCAGTTCCTCGATACTCATGGTTGCGATAACCAGACGTAACTGACCGAACAGGATATCGCGGGCCATTTCCTGAATCTGGTTGGCAGACTGGCCTAACAGTCGTTCTGCAGCAGCATTCATGTACTCGGGGTCGGTGCTGATACCTACGGTAAAACGACAGGGGACATCCACGCGGATGTTCTGACGGGAAAGAGCATTGGTAAGATTGGCATCGATACCGATGGGGGTCAAACTCATATAGGCATAGTCCTGAATAACGGGCCAGACAAAGGCTCCGCCTCCATGCACGCAGATAGCTGATCTCTTGCCACCATTGCCACTTCCGCTACCGTAAATGACAAGAATCTTGTCGGCAGGACATTTTCTGTAACGATTGGCCAGGAAGGCCACAATTGCCACCACAAGGATGGCGCAAACCACAATTAGGGTTAATGGATCTTGTAACATGATTATCTTTAGTTTACTGTTTACTGTTTACTGTTTATGGTTTATGGTTTAGAAGCCTCACCCCAACCCTCTCCGAGGAGAGGGAGCTAGAGTCTAATTAAGATTCTTCACTTTTGACCTTCGGTCGAGCCTGCTCACGCTCTGGATAGCTGATGCGAGCATCGCTCTCCTCTCGCTCAATCGCAGCCTTCACTCTTCACTCATTAGTCGTTTGAGCCTCCCCTCTCCTCGGAGAGGGGCCGGGGGTGAGGCTGATTCTTCACTCTCAATTCTCAATTCTCAATTCTCAATTCTCAATTCTCAATTCTCAATTCTCAACTCTCAACTAATAGCTTCCACTTCCAGTACCTTATTATCTATTACGCGTACGACGCGCACCTTAGCGCCTGATGGAATGGGTTCTCCGGCAGTCCGGGCATCCAGTTCCTGAACAGAGCCGTTGAGGCTGATCTGCACCTTTCCCATACCCTTGTTCTGACCGGGGATGCGCAGATATACATCGCATACCTTCCCCGTGGCATCGTTAATATTGAAGGCTCCGTTACTCTGCAGCTTCATCATCTGACGGAACAGGAATAGGAAGATGGCCACAAAAAGGCACCCCACTAAGACCGCAACAACACAGAGCACTACAGCGTTTGGGATGCTGCTCCAAAGGCTTACACCGGCCCAGCCGAATCCCAACAGGAAATAAAAGATGTTACGGATGGAAAGCAGATGCATGCTTCCGGCATTGTCCAGACTGTCGGTGTCGGTACTGAAATCCACATCGGCATCTCCTGAATCTATATCGCCCATGCCCATAAAAGACATGGTCATCTGAATAACAACAACAATGGATGCAAAAATAGCGATGCCCCAATAAAAGGCCAGGGGTGGATAAAGTTGGGTAAACCAATCGGAAAGGAAATTCATAAGTCTTAGAAATCTGATTTAAAAGTTAGACGTGTATTTGTTATTTCCAAAGACAAAGATACTTTTTTTTAAGTTATGTCGGTATAAAAAAACTGTTGTTTGTTGTTAATTCTGGCACTTTTTTATAAGTTTGCAACTCGAAAATGACAAAAAAAAGATAGAAATGCCCCAACATCCTCTTAAAAAGTTCCATTTTTGTCCATTGTGCGGCTCAGAAAGATTTGTTGAGAACAACATTAAAAGCAAACGTTGTGAGGCTTGCGGCTTTATATACTATTTCAACCCCAGTGCCAGTACCGTAGCAGTGATAGTAAATGATCAGAACGAACTGCTGGTAGTAAGGAGGGCAAAAGAACCTGCCAAAGGAACCCTGGATCTGCCTGGCGGCTTCAGTGACTGCTATGAGACCAGCGAACAGGGAGTAGTGCGTGAGGTGATGGAAGAAACCGGCCTGCGTGTCGACAAGGTGAGTTTCCTCTTCAGTATTCCCAATATCTATCCGTATGGCGGGTTGGACATTCACACCATAGATATGTTCTACCTTTGCCACGTAATCAGCACCGAAAATGCCAAACCGGCAGATGATGCGGCAGAAATTATGTGGATTCCCTGGGATGAAATTCAACCGGAAACCTTTGGTTTAACCTCAATAAGAAAAGGTGTGCAACAACTTTTAGCAAAAAAAATCCATAATATATAAGGTGTAGAATAAAAAAATGCAGTACCTTTGCCGCCGCAATTATAAAAAAACGAAAGAAAGATGAAGGATAATCTGGTAATAGTGGAGAGCCCGGCAAAGGCAAAAACTATAGAAAAATTCCTGGGAGAGGACTATAAGGTTGTTTCAAGTTACGGACATATCCGTGACCTGAAGAAAAGAAGTTTCAGTGTGGACGTAAATACGTTCGCTCCGCAATATGAAGTACCGACCGACAAAAAAAGTGTTGTAGAAAATCTGAGGAAACTCTCGAAGGAGGCCAAGACCATCTGGCTGGCTTCCGATGAGGACCGCGAAGGAGAGGCTATCAGCTGGCACTTGTATGAGGTGCTGGGCTTACGTCCCGACAATACCCGTAGAATAGTTTTCCACGAGATTACTAAACCTGCTATCCTGGAGGCTATAGAAAACCCCAGAAAGATAGATTTGAATCTGGTCAACGCACAGCAGGCCCGTCGTGTTCTGGACCGCATAGTAGGTTTCAAACTCAGCCCTGTGTTGTGGCGCAAGGTGAAGCCCGCCCTGAGTGCTGGTCGTGTTCAGAGTGTTGCTGTCCGTCTGATTGTTGAGCGCGAACGTGAGATCCAGAATTTTACGGGTGACGATAACTTCCGTATCACGGCTGTCTTCTCCAATGCTGAGGGTAGTGAGGTGAAGGCTGAACTGAACCAGCGGTTTTCTACCCAAGAGCAGGCTGAGGCGTTCCTGGAGAAGTGCCGTTCTGTAAACTTCACCGTTCAGGATATTAACACCAAGCCCCAGAAACGTGTTCCGGCACCTCCCTTCACCACCAGTACGCTGCAGCAGGAAGCTGCTCACAAGTTAGGTTTTACAGTTGCCCAGACTATGATGGTGGCTCAGCACCTGTACGAAAGCGGACGTATTACGTACATGCGTACGGATAGCGTGAACCTCAGTAAACTGTGTCTGGGTGCCAGTAAACAGGTGATAACAGAGCAGATGGGTAAAGAATATGTGAAGACCCGACAGTATCAGACCAGCTCCAAGGGAGCACAGGAGGCTCATGAGGCCATCCGGCCTACCTATATGGATCAGACCCAGATAGAGGGTACACAACAGGAACGCAAATTATACGACCTCATCTGGAAGCGTACCTTAGCCAGTCAGATGGCTGATGCAGAGATAGAGAAGACCCAGGTTACGATTAGCATTGACGGTATGGAGGAATTCTTTGTCGCCAGCGGTGAGGTCATTAAGTTTGACGGTTTCCTGCGTGTGTATAAAGAGACAGAGAACGAGACAGAGCAGTCCGATACAGAAACAGAAGGCGTTCTGCCCATCCTGTCTGTCGGCGATATGCTGCAACGTAACGTGATTGTTGCTACACAGCGTTTTGCCCAACGTCCCGTCCGATACAACGAAGCCAGTCTGGTCCGTAAGTTGGAAGAGTTGGGTATAGGGCGCCCCAGTACCTATGCTACTACGATTACAACCATTCAGCAGCGTGAGTATGTTGCCAAAGGTGATAAACCAGGCGAGGAACATACCTATCAGACACTGACCCTAAAGGGTGATAAGATTACATCTGCAAGTCATAAGACTACCATCGGAGCTGAACGCGGTAAACTGTTGCCTACCGATACGGGTATTGTTGTCAATGACTACCTGAGTGAAAACTTCCCCAGTATCATGGATTATAACTTTACGGCTGATATCGAGAAGGAGTTTGATGAGATAGCAGAGGGTAAGATGGAGTGGACTGGTGTTATCAGTGACTTCTATAACGACTTCGACCCACTTGTTGAACGTGCCGGGAATACACATACCGAACATAAGGTCGGTGAACGTCTCCTGGGCAACGACCCCAAAACAGGTGAACAGGTTACGGTTAAGATTGGCAGGTTCGGTCCTGTTGTCCAGATTGGCAGTTCCGATGGTGATGCCAAGCCCCGCTTTGCCCAACTCAAGAGTGGACAGACCCTGGAGAACATCACGTTGGAGGAGGCCTTGGAGTTGTTCCGCCTGCCCCGTGAACTGGGTAAATATCTGGGCAAAACAGTGACCGTAGGAGCAGGTAAGTACGGCCCCTATGTGGTACATAACGGCACCTACGTTTCCATTCCCAAGGATATGGACCCCTTGAAGATTACCTTTGAAGAGGCTGTCATTATGATTCACAAGAAACATGTGGAGGATGAAAAGCGTCACCTGAAGAAATTTGAGGGTGCTGATCTGGAAATCCTGAACGGAAGGTACGGACCCTACATTGTCTATAAAGGAAACAACTACCGCTTGCCCAAGACATATCATGACCGTGTGAAGGACCTGACTGAAGAGGAGTGTATGCAGATAGTCAACGGACAGGCAGAGAAGTCGGGTGCTAAGACTTCACGACGCAAGAAATGAACAGCATTATCCTGATAGGTTACATGGGGTCGGGTAAGACTACCGTAGGCAGGCAGTTGGCCCTTTCCCTGGGAATACAGTTCTACGACCTTGACTGGTACATAGAGATGCGTTACCACAGAACCGTGGCACAGATCTTTGCAGAGAGGGGTGAAGCTGGCTTCCGCGAGATAGAGCGTAATATGTTGCATGAGGCTGCTGAGTTCCAGGATATCGTTCTTTCCTGTGGCGGGGGAACACCCTGTTTCTTCGATAATATGGATTACATGAATTCTTTGGCAGAGACAGTTTATTTGAAGGCATCCCCCGAGGTGCTGGCCTTGCACTTGAAGATGGGAAAGATAGAACGGCCTCTCATTAAGGGTAAGACCGAAGAGGAACTGCTGCAGTACATAAAGGATTCCCTAAAGGAACGTGAACCTTTCTATAAGAAGGCTAAGCACACCTTGGATGTAACTCTGTTGGATAATTACGATAAGATAAAGACTAGCGTTCAGCTGCTGCGTCAGCAACTTAATTTAGTTTAGATTAGTTTACCGTTTACTGTTTACCGTTTACTGTATATGGCATACGCATTCGAAAACTTAAACGCATGGAAGGAGTCAAGAAAACTCGTGGTAATAGTTTACCAATCCTTAGACTTATTTCCCGGATTTGAAAGATATGCACTCTGTGATCAGATAAGAAGATCTGTTGTTTCGGTATCATCCAACATTGCCGAAGGGAGCGGACGAATCTCAACAAGGGAGCAACTTCATTTTTATGAGATTTCATATGGCTCGTTGATGGAAACCTATAACCAGTTAATATTGGCTGCGGATTTAAAATATATAGGTGAGAACGACCTTAATAATTTGAAACCACAGATAGAAATGGTAGCACGAATGCTAAACGGCCTGAGGTCTTCACTCTTGAAAAACTGTAAACTGTAAACTGTAAACCGTAAACCAAATGAAAAAATGGCGTATTGAGGACTCGGAGGAGCTCTACAACATTAAGGGCTGGGGAGTAAACTACTTTGGTATCAACGACAAAGGACATGTGTATGTAACCCCCAAGAAGAATGCGGTGCAGGTTGACCTGAAAGAGGTCGTGGACCATTTGGCAACCCGTCATGTCACGGCACCCGTGCTATTGCGTTTCCCGGATATCCTGGACAATCGTATCGAGAAGACCGATGAATGCTTCCGTAAGGCTGAGAAGGAATACTCCTACAACGGCGAGCACTTTATCATTTTCCCTATCAAGGTGAACCAAATGCGTCCTGTTGTTGAGGAGATTATCAGTCATGGAAAGCGTTATAACCTGGGGTTGGAGGCAGGCTCCAAGCCTGAACTCCATGTTGTGCTGGCCACTAATATGGACAGCGACAGTCTGATTGTCTGCAACGGACACAAGGACCAGAACTACATTGAGTTGGCACTGCTGGCTCAGAAGATGGGAAAGCGCGTGTTCCTGGTAATAGAGAAGCTGCCTGAGCTGAAGATTATCGCTGAGACGGCTGAACGTCTGGGAGTGCGTCCTAATCTGGGTGTCCGTATCAAGTTGGCCAGCAACGGTTCAGGCAAGTGGAGCGAAAGCGGTGGCGATGCCAGTAAGTTTGGTCTGAACAGTTCTGAGTTGCTGATGGCCCTGAAGCTCCTTGACGAGATGGGCCTGCGTGACTGTCTGAAGCTGATACACTTCCACATCGGCAGTCAGATTACCAAGATTCGCCGTATCAGCACTGCCTTGCGTGAAATGGCACAGTATTATGTACAACTGCACCATATGGGTTTCAATATAGAATTTGTTGATTGTGGAGGCGGACTGGGTGTTGATTATGACGGAACACGAAGCAGCAACAGCGAAAGCAGTGTGAACTACAGCATTCAGGAGTATGTGAACGACTGTGTCTATACGCTTGCCGAGGCTGCCAACCGGAATGATATTCCCCATCCCAACATTATAACCGAGGGTGGTCGTTCGCTGGCTGCACACCATAGTGTATTAGTGGTTGATGTGATGGAGAGTGTCTCAGCACCCCAGATGCCAGAGGATTTTGAACCGGGACCTGATGACCATAAATTGGTTCACGACCTGACGGAAATCTGGGATAAGCTCTCTTCCCGCTCTATGCTGGAAGACTGGCACGACGCAGAGGATATCCGCGAAGAGGCGCTGGATCTTTTCCGGCACGGCATTATTGACCTGAAGACCCGTGCCCAGATAGAATCTCTGTACTGGGCTATCAGTCATGAAGTGGCTGAGTTGGCACACCACCAGAAACATGTGCCTGACGAACTTCGGAAACTTGACAAGCAGATGGCTGATAAGTACTTCTGTAACTTCAGCCTATTCCAGAGTATGCCCGACTCGTGGGGCATCGACCAGCTCTTCCCCATTATGCCCATCGAGAGGTTGGGGGAACAGCCCAGTCGGAGCGCTACACTGCAGGATATCACCTGCGACAGTGACGGCAAGATATCTGCCTACGTGAATGGCGGACAGCAGACGAATTATATTCCCCTGCACCCTGTTAAGGCGGACGAACATTATTATATAGGTGTATTCCTGGTGGGTGCCTACCAGGAGATACTGGGTAATATGCACAACCTCTTTGGCGATACCAATGCTGTACATATCTCGGTTGATGAGAATGGCTACAACATAGAACAGTTCATCGATGGCGAGACGGTAGCCGATGTGCTGGAGTATGTGCAATACGACCCCAAGAAACTTGTCCGCCGACTGGAGATTTGGGTCAGCAAAGCCGTCAAGGACGGGAAGATTACGGAGAGTGAGGGCAAGGAGTTTATCAGCAACTACCGGGCCGGTCTGTACGGATATACGTACCTTGAGTAAAGTTTAAAGTTGATAGTTTAAAGTTTAAAGTCAGTTTTATAGTTGAAAGTATGGAAGTGTTTGGTTACCGTAAGTTAATAGCGTATTAGAAAGCAAAAGAAATTGTCATGAGAACATATCAGCTCCTTAAGAAATTTCCTTCAGAAGAACGTTGGGCTATGTGTGACCAACTAAGACGTGCCTCTGTTTCAATCACATCTAATATGTCAGAAGGCGTAAACCGCTATTCTGTTAAAGATAAATCTCATTTCATTGAGATGGCTTTTGGTTCTTTGATGGAGGTCTCTGCACAGTTTGAGATAGCAGAAGAGCTTGGCTATATCACAACAGAAGATCGATTGAGTATGGATGAACTTGTTAAAGAAGTTGCTCGATTGCTCTCAGGACTCCAAAACTCCTATAAACCATCAACTGATTTAACAGATTGTTAACTTTAAACATTAAACATTAAACTTTATCACTGTCTTTAAACTTTAAACTTTAAACATTAAACATTAAACTTTATCACTGTCTTTAAACATTAAACATTAAACATTAAACATTAAACTTTATCACTGTCTTTAAACATTAAACATTAAACATTAAACTTTAAATGAGGAACTCATTAAACGTCATAAAAGTCGGGGGTGCTGTAGTGGAGGATGAGGCTTCACTGAGTAACCTGTTAACACAGTTTGCTGTGTTGCCCGGTGCTAAAGTGCTGGTACATGGAGGAGGCAGAAGTGCTACCAAGATAGCATCCAGCCTGGGCATAGAGAGCCACATGGTAGGAGGCAGACGCATAACTGATGCGCAGATGCTTCAGGTGGTGACTATGGTCTATGCCGGCTTGGTCAACAAGAATATTGTTGCCGGTCTGCAGGCCCGGGGGGTAAATGCCTTGGGACTTACAGGAGCTGATATGGATGTAGTGAGGAGCCATAAACGTCCGCTTAAGAAGATGACGATGGACGACGGTACGGAACAGATGGTTGACTTTGGCTTTGTGGGTGATGTAGATAGAGCCAACGGAGAGATGCTCTGTAAACTCATTGCCGAAGGTGTGGTGCCTGTTATGACACCCCTCACCCACGACGGAGCCGGCAACCTGTTGAATACCAATGCCGACACCATTGCCGGTAAGGTGGCATGTGCCCTGGCACCCTACTATGATGTTACGCTCACCTTCTGCTTCGAGAAAAAAGGTGTCCTTAGGGACGCCAATGATGAAGAGAGTGTGATTCCCCTTATTACCGAACAGGACTTTGCTGATTACAGAGCATCGGGCATAATCTCCGGCGGTATGATTCCCAAACTCGAGAATGCCTTCGATGCCATTCATCTGGGAGTGCAGAAAGTCGTGATAACTCGGTCTGACAACATCAACGGAAAAGGAGGTACGACAATTAAACAATTTTAACAAACGGGGCTGTAACATTTACGGCCCTCGTTCGTCTTTATAACAGACAGAGAGATGAAAAAGATCAGTTTCCGAGATGACGTGTTGCCCTTGAAGAACAGGCTTTACAGGCTTGCGCTTCGCATCACGCTGAATCCCGCAGAGGCAGAGGATGCAGTTCAGGATACGCTGATTAAAGTTTGGGAACATCGGGAAGAATGGGAGCTTATAGAGAGCATAGAGGCCTACGCATTGGCCATCTGCCGTAACATTTCGCTTGATATGGCAGGAAGGGCCGGCCACGGTAACGTACAACTCTCAGCTATTAACTTGCGAACTGGCTCTCAACTCTCAAATCTCAGCTCTCAACTTTTACCTGACGAAAGTCAGGAGAGGCAGGAGCGTCTTTCTCTGATAAGAAAATTAATGGATGCATTGCCCGAGGTACAGCGCAGTATTATGGAGCTTCGGGATATCGAGGGCAAAACGTATCAGGAAATAGGTAACATACTGCAGCTGAGCGAATCGCAGGTGAAGGTTTATCTGCACAGAGCCAGAACGAGCATACGCCAGCAGGCAGAAAAAATAGAGAAATATGGATTATAAGTACATAGAGCAATTACTGGAACGCTATTGGGCATGTGAGACTTCTCTACAGGAGGAGCAGATTTTGCGTACTTTTTTCCAGCAAGAGGATGTTCCTGCCCATCTGAAGGCCTTTAAGGCTGTCTTTGATGTTCAACAGGATCAGGCAGCGCCTACGTTGGGTGAGGATTTCGATGCCAGAATGTTGCAGATGGTGAATAACTCTCAGTTCTCAGCGGTCAACGCTCAACCCTTAACAGGTTGGCGTGGTACACTTCGTCCCTTGTATCAGGCGGCAGGTTTGGTAGCCCTGGTCCTGACTATCGGAATGGCAGCTCAGCGTGGATTCAACGAATCGGAAGAAGGACGCCTACCGGAACATGCTCAGGCAGACAGCTTGGAGAGTCCTGTACAGGAGGTGACACCACTGCCGGAACAGCAGGCTGCGCTTACTGTGGAGCAGGTTGACACTATGAACTTAACAAGATAACATTTTTATTGCTTTTTCTATATAAACAAGTTAGTGCTTAATAAAACAAACAACACGGTTGCTGTGAAGCATCCAAAACAAAAAGACATACTAACGACAAAAAGGGCGACCGAGAGGTTGCCCTTCTTGCTAAATAAAAAAAGGAACACAAGACATGTACCCCCCTAACCTTTGCTTCGTCCAGATAATCCCTTACCCCCCTAAACCCCTATCTCGACGACTCGTTAAGCTTATCTCTACGATTCATTGACGGAGCCAAAGAACCTTTCTGGTTCTCCTTTGCCTTCGCTGCTCCAAAAATTTGACCTGTGGTCCAATTTTGTCACGACTCAGCAAAGACAAATGTCTTTTTCTTTGCCTTCGCTGCTCCAAAATTTGGAAAATCTCTCACTTAATCGTATCTTTGTGCCACAAACTAATGCTATAAATGCTTTTCGATATGACTAAAAGAATGATATTCCTTCTGTTTGCCTTTACGCTGATGGCTAAGGCTGATAACTTGCAGGGTTTCCTTTATGGTGAGAAAAATGCTCCTGACGGGACAGAATGGCAGAACCCTGAGATGCTTTCGCTAAATAAAGAACAGCCACATGCTTATATTTTCCCCTTTGCCAATACCGAGGAGGCCCTGAAAGTGCTTCCCGAAGGAAGCTCATACTACCAAAGTCTGGATGGTACGTGGAAATTCTATTGGGCACCTACCCCGGAGGAACGTCCTAAGGAATTCTTCCTAACCAGCTACGACGTGTCAGCCTGGGATGATATCAAAGTGCCAGGGTGCTGGAATGTGCAAGGGCTGCAGAAGGACGGGACTATGAAGTATGGTGTGCCTATCTATGTGAACCAACCTGTGATTTTTTACCACGAAGTGAAGGTGGATGACTGGCGCGAGGGGGTGATGCGTACTCCGAAGGACCAACGCTGGACAACGTACAAGTACCGTAACGAGGTAGGCTCCTACCGCAGAACCTTCCAGATTCCCGGCAGATGGAAGGGTAGGGAAATCTATATCAACTTCGACGGTGTAGATTCTTTCTTCTACTTATGGGTGAACGGGAAGTATGTGGGGTTCTCCAAGAACAGCAGGAACGCAGCCCGCTTTAATATTACTCCTTTTCTGAAAGAAAAAGTCGATAACGTGTTGGCAGTAGAGGTCTATCGAAGCAGTGACGGCTCCTTCCTTGAGGCACAGGATATGTTCCGCTTGCCGGGCATCTTTCGCAGTACTTATCTTACGGCAATGCCCAAGGTGCAGATTAGTGATTTAATCGTAAGGACCAAAAAGCTCAGTCAGGATGAGGCCACTATTAGCATCGACGGAACTTTTGCCAACAAGAGCGGTAAGAAGCAAAAGGGACTGAAGGTGTATTACAGCATCTATCCCGTAAAACTTTACACCGACGAATGTGCCGACCCCGTGAAACAGGCAGAAGTCCCCGTGGTGGACAACGGTCAACAGACAACAGACAACAGACAATTTTCAATTTTCAATTTTCAATTTTCAATTTCAAATCCTCTCCCCTGGAGCGCAGAGTCGCCCTACAGATACATTCTCGTGGCTGAGCTGAAGGATAAGAAAGGACATCTCCTTGATTGCACTTCGACTTACTTCGGATTACGAACCGTTGAGATAAAGGACACGCCTGCCAGTGAGGATGAATTTGGCTTGGCTGGCAGGTATTTCTACGTGAACGGGATGCCTGTGAAGCTGAAGGGCGTGAACCGCCATGAGACGAATCCTACCCTGGGTCACGCCATCACACGTGAGCAGATGCTGCAGGAGGTGATGCTGATGAAGCGGGGAAATATCAACCATGTGCGCACGTCGCATTACAGCAATGATCCTTACTGGTATTATCTGTGTGATAAGTACGGCATCTATCTGGAGGATGAGTGTAATATTGAGAGTCACGAATATTATTACGGCAAGGAATCGCTCTCGCATCCCAAGGAATGGAAGGCCGCTCATGTGGCCAGAAATATGGAAATGGTACGCGCACACGTGAACCATCCCAGTATTGTAATATGGAGTTTGGGCAATGAGGCCGGACCGGGTGAGAACTTCGTGGCTGCCTATGATGCTATCAAGGCCTTTGACACCAGCCGCCCTGTTCAGTATGAACGTAACAACGATATTGTGGATATGGGCTCGAACCAGTATCCCAGCGTCGCATGGGTGCAACAGGTGGCTAAGGGGAAATCAAATGTGAAGTATCCTTACCACATCTCGGAATATGCCCATAGCATGGGTAACTCGTTAGGTAACCTGGTGGATTACTGGCAGGCGATGGAAAGCAGTAACTTCTTCTGCGGCGCTGCCATCTGGGACTGGGTGGATCAGGCCATCGACACCTATACCATGGATGGCATCAAGTATATGGGCTATGGCGGTGACCATGGCGACTGGCCTAATGACGGTATGTTCTGTATGAACGGTATCATGCTGCCCGACCTTACACCCAAACCTCAGTACTACGAGGTGAAGAAAGTCTATCAGAATGTGGGCGTAACCTTGAATGGAGTTAAGGAGGAAAATGGAAGAAAGACAGTTGAATTTTCCATCTTCAATAAAAACTACTTTGAACCAATCACTTCCATAGACTATGACATTGTGGCATATCTTGTCTGTGATGGCATAAAGGGAAAAGAGGAGCCCATCCTTCTGGAAGAGGATATACAGCCCCGTACAGAGTTGAGTTGCAGCCATCTTGTTGAAATGGATAAACCTGGCGAGTATTTCCTGAACATTGAGTTCCGCCAGAAAAGGGATATGCCTTGGGCTAAGAAGGGCTATGTGCAGATGGCGGAGCAGTTGTTCCTGAAAGATAATTCAAATGAGAATTGGAGCGAAGGTTATGTGAGAGGTCCTTTGGATATGACGGAGAAAGGTGGTAAGACCATCGTGGAGGGCAAGAATTTCGTTATCACCTTTGATAATACAACCGGCAGTCTGTGTGGCATGCAATACGGAGATAAGGCCATCATGAAGGATTCGCCCTTGCAACTGTCCGCCTTCCGCGCTCCTGTAGATAACGACAACTGGGCTCGCGACCAATGGTTCCAGCAAGGGTTGTATGATTTGCAACATAAGGCTATCGGGAAGCCCAGTATAGAAAAGACGTCCGAGGGTCTTGTGTCCATTACTTATAATGTGGTGAGTCAGGCTAAAGGCAGGGGAGGAGCTAAGCATCGTCCAGGCAAGGCCGGTCAGCCCTACGAAAGTGTGAGCAAGACAACGGGCGAGGGAGATCATGTATCGTTTACTGTCACGCAAACTTACAGTATATATCCCGATGGTGCCGTTGTGTTGGCTAGTAGCATTATCACAAGTAATCCGGATTTGGCGCTGCCAAGACTGGGTTACGAGGTAAGACTGCCCAGTCAGTTCAATCATTATACCTATTATGGAAGGGGCCCCTTGAATAACTACAACGACCGCAAGACGGGTTCGTTCGTTGGCCTTTATAGCAGTACGGTTCAGGAACAGTTCGTGAACTTCCCCAAGCCTCAGAGTATGGGTAACAGGGAAGGTGTTCGTTGGTGTGCGTTAACAGACAGCGAAGGCGACGGGTTGGCATTCATAAGCGAATTGGGTACCATGAGCACCTCGGCACTTCCCTGGAGTGCCCTGCAAATGACACTTGCACAGCATCCGCATGAACTTCCGGCAAGCGACGGAACCTATCTGCACCTGGATTGCAAGGTGAACGGGCTGGGAGGTAACAGTTGTGGTCAAGGCGGCCCGTTGAAGCAGGACAGGGTACAGGGAGCCTTGCATCAGATGAAGATTCTGATTCGCCCTCTTGAAAAGAATGACGAAGCAACCGGACTCGGTATGGTCAGAAGAAGGATTCTTTGTCCCGTGGCTATTTATTGTGACAAAGCAGGTAAGGTGACCATCAGTGGTGATCCGGAGTATGGCTCGGAGCAGTTCCCCATCTGCTATCGCATTGATAAGGGAAAGGCTATGAAATATACGGGCCCGTTCAACTTCCAGCAGGGTGGAACCGTCTATGCATGGTATGAGGGCGACGAAAAGAATCCTATCTCAGCAACCTTCGAGAAGATAGAAACAGTACCCCTTGACGTGGTTTATGTCAGTAGCGAGGAAGGCCCTGGTGGCGAAGTGGCCAAGAATCTGGTGGATAACGACCCCAGGACTATCTGGCATACGATGTACAGTATTACAGTTCCCAAGTATCCGCATTGGATAGACTTTGACTGCAACGAACTGAAGATGCTGAAAGGCTTTACCTATCTGCCCCGTCAGGACGGTAGCCCGAACGGTAACATCAAGGGTTACAAGGTACAGGTGAGTCGGGATGGTAAGACATGGAGTGAAGCCGTTAGTGAAGGCGAATTCGAAAACAATGCCAAGGAAAAGAAGGTGCTGTTTGCCAAACCGCAGAAGGCCCGTTACCTGCGGTTTACGGCCCTCAGCAGTCAAAATGGAGCAGACTTCGCCAGCGGTGCAGAGTTCTCGGTGCTAATTGAGAATTAGTTTACCGTTTACCGTTTACTGTTTACTGTTTACTGTTTAGCGGTGAGCGAACTTCAGCCTTCAGCCATCTTACATCTTCCTTAGTTATCGGACTTTCTTGTAACCGAACTTATATGCTATACCCAACTGAGCTGTCAGTTGCCAGTCGGTATGATTAGACAACTTGCTGTTATAACGGTCGCCAAGGTTGTTGCCGTTGATTTCCAGATTGACGCAGATGTCCTTGGCGATATTGTAATCGATCATCAAACCTATTCTGATATTGTGGCTAAAGCTGGTACTGTTGTACGCATAGGGTAATACATCCTTGTGAGCATAGGCATCGTTGTTATCCCATGCCATATTCAACCCAAAGCCGTTAATGAAATAGACATTCACAGGGGAATAGGCTCTTCTGCAGATGAGATTTATCAAGTTGATTATCATATCAAGGTTGATGGTGGTATATTTATACTTGTATTTGAAGTTGAGTCCGTTCTCGTCATACCCTCCCTTGTTCCAGAGCCCGTTAACGTGCAAACGGCCCCCCATGACAGGTGTAAAAAATGCACCAAAGCAGAAACTGGCAGACGGGGTGATAAGTCGGGCATTGCTGTAACCTTTCGAGAACGTAGTCTGTAAACCTCCCTGAATACCGGCAAACATATAGGGAGCCGTTTGTCGATGAGGTGATTCTTTTGCCGTATTCTCTGCTCTTGTTGATGAACAAAGACCAAACAAAAGTACAATAATTGCAATACGTTTAAATTTCTTTTTTTGCTTCATAGCGTTGCAAAGTTATCTTATTTTGGTCAAATATACCGCCCAAGGCCCTTTTTTAATTCTTTTAACTAACTTATTCTGCATAATTTGTGAATCGAGTCGGTAAAATTCGACAAAATTTATTAACTTTGTCCCCTAAAGTAAGCATTTAACAACGTCAGTAGATGTCAGATATCATCATTAGTAGCGTTAAGACCCGTAAGGAGTTGAGGCAGTTTGCCAGATTCGGGTATGAATTGTATAAGGACAATCCATACGCTGTGCCTGATCTGTTGGAGGATACAATGGATACTTTTGACCGTAAAAAGAATCCGGCTTTCCGTTTTTGTGATGCTGAATTGTTTGTAGCCCGCAGGAACGGAAAGATTGTAGGTCGTGTTGCTGCTATTATCAACCATCGGGCCAATGAAACATGGAAGACTAAACATGTGCGTTTTGGCTGGATAGACTTTATAGAAGATATTGAAGTAACCCGCCTTCTGGTGCAAACAGTGGAAGACTGGGGCCGGCAACATGGTATGACACGAATTGTGGGTCCTCTCGGCTTTACAGATCTTGATCCGGAGGGAATGCTGACAGAAGGCTTTGACCAACTGGGAACAGTTTTCTCGATTTATAACTATCCCTACTATCCCCAATACATGGAGCAGCTGGGTTTTGAAAAAGAACAGGGTTGGGTAGAGCGCAAGGTAATGGTACCGATAAACGGGCATGAGGCCAACATGCAGAAGTACTTTAAGATAGCCCAAATGGTGCAGGAACGTTATGGATTCAGGATTCGCAAGTTCAAGAGCAAGAAGGAGATTCTGAAAGAAGGCTATGTTGAGAAGATCTTCGGTGTGGTTAACCGTGCCTATGCTAAGTTGTATGAATACAGTGAGCTTGACGAACAGCAGATGAAGACTTTTGCTGACAGGTTTCTTCCTTTCCTGGATAAGCGTTACCTGTCTGTTGTAGAGAATGCAAATGGAGAGGTGATAGGAATGGGCGTCTGTATTACCAGTCTTAGTCGAGCTGTACAGAAGGCTAAGTCAAAACTTTTTCCTTTTGGCTGGTATCATATTGCCAAGGCCCTGTGGTTTAACAGGCACCCCAAGATTTTGGATATGTTGCTGGTGGGCGTTTTGCCTGAGTATCATGACAAGGGAGCCAATGCTCTTTTCTTTGCCAGCATTATCCCGGAAGCAACAAAAGATGGCTACGAATGGGCAGAGTCTCATCCTCAGTTAGAAGATAATATTGCAAGTCAGACGCAATGGAAGAATCTGGATTGTATCATTCATAAACGTAGAGTAGCGTTTGGGAAGGATTTATGATAGTTGACAGTTGATAGTTGACAGTTGATAGTTGAAGATGGAAGACATATTACAAGATAGTATAAAGGAAAGGGTAAATTACGACGAAGGTAATATCCGCCACCTCACTGATATGGAGCACATTCGCACACGTCCAGGTATGTATATCGGACGTCTTAGCGACGGTTCTCAGGCAGAAGACGGTATATATGTGCTTTTAAAGGAAGTCATTGATAATAGTATTGATGAGTTCAAAATGGGTGCTGGCAAACGTATAGAAGTTGATATTGAGGAAAATCTCCGTGTAAATGTCCGAGACTATGGGCGCGGCATACCTTTAGGAAAACTGATAGAAGCTGTTTCTATGCTTAATACCGGTGGTAAGTACGACAGCAAGGCATTCCAAAAGAGCGTAGGCCTGAATGGAGTAGGTCTGAAAGCCGTTAACGCCTTGAGTCTCCGCTTTGAAGTCCAGAGTTTCCGTGACGGACAGGTACGTAAGGCTGTATTCTGCAAGGGAATCCTGGAGAGTGACACCACAGAGGCAACTCAGGATGAGAATGGAACATCGGTGTTCTTTGAGCCTGATGCAACGCTATTCAAACATTACGCTTTCCGAGGTGAGTTTGTAGAGACAATGCTCCGTAACTACACCTACTTGAATACCGGGCTGACCATAATGTTCAACGGACGTCGTATCCTTTCGCGCAACGGACTGAGCGATCTGCTCTCAGACCGTATGGACTATGAACCCCTGTATCCTATTGTACACCTTCGTGGTGAGGACATAGAGATAGCTTTTACCCACACTAAACAGAACGGAGAAGAGTACTACTCTTTTGTCAACGGACAGAATACCACACTGGGAGGAACCCATCAGGCTGCTTTCAAAAAGTATATCGCTGAGGTTATCAAGGACTATAGCGGGAAGAGCTATGAGTATGCTGACATTCGCAACGGTATGGTGGCAGCTATCAGCATCAACATACAGGAGCCTCTCTTCGAGAGTCAGACAAAGGTGAAATTGGGCAGTACAACCACAGAACCAGAAGGTGGTATCTCTATTGATAAGTTCATCGGTGACTTTGTTAAGGAGCAGGTGGACAACTACCTGCACAAGAATACCGATGTGGCAGATGTCATCCTGCAGAAAGTGGCAGAGAGCGAAAAACTGCGCAAGGAGATGGCGGGTGTCGCCAAGAAAGCCCGCGAGATGAGTAAGAAAGCTAACCTGCACAACAGAAAACTGCGTGACTGTCGTGTACATTTGACCGATTCCAAAGGTGAATTGCAAGAAGAGAGTAGCATCTTTATCACGGAGGGTGATTCTGCCAGCGGTAGTATCACTAAGAGCAGGGATGTAAACACACAGGCTGTTTTCTCTTTGCGCGGCAAACCCCTTAATTGCTATAAACTGACAAAGAAGGTGGTGTACGAGAATGAGGAGTTCAACCTGTTGCAGGCTGCCTTGAATATAGAGGACGGATTGGACGGATTGCGTTACAACAAGGTAATCGTGGCCACCGATGCTGATGATGACGGTATGCACATCCGATTGCTGATGCTGACTTTTTTCCTGAAGTTCTTCCCTGAACTGGTAAAGAAAGGACATGTGTTCATCTTGCAGACTCCTCTCTTCCGTGTGCGTGGCCGTAAGACTAAGATCGGTAAGACGAAGTTAAGTGCCATAGAGGCAGAATTGGAGGCGCGGAACAATGCCGAGGATACTGCAGCCTATAGTGGCGGCAAACGTCCTCGTCACCTCAGCCTCTCGAAGGATTTCGTGACACAATATTGTTATAGCGAGGAAGAGCGGTTGCAGGCTATTGAGGATCTGGGGCCTGAGCCTGAGATAACACGTTTCAAAGGATTGGGGGAAATCAGTCCCGAGGAGTTTAAAAACTTCATCGGTCCTGATATCCGTCTGGACCAGGTGACACTTCATAAATCTGATCAGGTGGCAGAACTCCTGAATTTCTATATGGGAGACAATACCATGGAGCGTCAGAATTTTATCATTGACAATCTGGTGATAGAGGAAGATTTGCCAGAAGAAGATAGCCCCCTCCCCTGACCCCTCCCCCGGGGAGGAGGGGAAAAATTAAAGCTATATGACAACGGAAACCAATCGGTTTAAATGGGCTTCTCCTGACAGATATGGACTGTTGAGAGAGTTTGCTAAAGAGAATAGAAAACGCCAGACGTTAGCAGAATCTTTCCTGTGGGAGCGATTAAGACGGAACCAATTGGGAGTTGAATTCAGACGACAATATGTTATCGGCGACTATATAGCTGATTTTGTTTGTTTAGATGAGGGACTGATAATTGAAGTTGATGGTGCATACCATGCAGAGCGTGATCAACATGACGATGACATGGTGCGAACTGCAAACTTGGAGCAAATAGGATTTAAGATAATCCGTTTCAGGAATGAAGAGGTACTTATGAATGTTGAAAAAGTTTTGGAGAGTATAAATAATGAGCTCAAAAAACTACAATGATATTGATAAAAACTCCCTCCTCCTCGGGGGAGGGATGGGGAGGGGGCTTCTTTTCCCTGGTTCTTTCGACCCTTTTACAAAAGGACACGCCGACTTGGTGGAACGTGCCTTGCAACTTTTTGACCAAGTGGTTGTAGCCATTGGCTTTAACGAGCACAAGCCCGGATGGATTCCTGTTCAAGAACGCGTTGATGCGCTGAAGGCGCTCTATGCCAATGAGCCAAGGGTAATGGTGGAAAGCTACACCGGCCTTACCATAGACTTTGCCAAGCAATGCGGCGCCGTGGCAATCCTGCGCGGTATTCGCTCGGTAAAAGACTACGAGTACGAGATGCAACTGGCTGATGTGAATAAACAACTGTCGGGAATAGAAACCTTGTTGCTTTTTGCCAACACGCAGTATAGTTCGGTCAGCAGTAGTACGGTGCGTGAACTGGCTCATTTCGGCTGGGATATTCAGGCTTTCCTGCCTATAGGGTTACATTATTCAAGTAAGAAATAAGAAAGACATTAGATAGAAAGATGAAAAGAATGGTTTTGGGCGTAATGGCGTTCTGCGTAGCACTTGCATCGTCAGCCCAGTTTTTCAGTAACAACCGTCCTGCAGACCAGAATGCGGTAAATGATTTTCAGCAGAATATACAGAAACTGGTAATGGCCAGTGTGATGATAAACAATGGCTATGTTGACAGTGTGGACACTAAGAAGATGGTGGAGGATGCTATCAATGGCATACTCTCTAAGTTGGATCCTCACTCTGCTTATACCAATGCCTCTGAGACAAAGAAATTTACGGAACCATTGGCCGGAAGTTTTGAGGGTATAGGCGTACAGTTTAATATGCTGGACGATACGCTGTTGGTTATTCAGCCTGTTCCTAAAGGTCCCAGCGAGCGAGTTGGTATTTTGGCGGGTGACCGTATTATCAGTGTGGCAGATACGGCTATTGCCGGTGTGAAGATGAGCCGTGAGGAGATTATGCGGCGTCTGCGTGGTCCTAAGGGAACCGTTGCCCATCTGGGGGTTGTAAGAAAAGGCATCAAGGAAACCATGTATTTTGATGTAAAACGTGACAAGATTCCGGTTAACTCGGTTGACGCTGCCTATATGGTAACACCTAAGATAGGCTTGATACGTTTCAATAACTTTGCACAGACTACACATCAGGAAGTGGTGGAGGCCATCAAGAAACTGAAGGGCTTGGGTATGGAGAGTCTGATTATCGACTTACAGCAGAATGGCGGCGGATACCTGCAGGCAGCAGCTGATATTGCCAGTGAGTTCCTGCCTAAGGGTGATATGATAGTCTATACCCGTGGAAGGAGTGTTCCCAGTCAGGAGTTCCGTAGTACAGGTAACGGTATCTTCATGGAGGGAAAGGTGGCTTGCCTGGTTGATGAGTACAGTGCTTCTGCTTCGGAGATTCTATCCGGTGCGCTCCAGGATCAGGACCGTGGTATTGTAGTAGGCAGAAGAACCTTTGGTAAAGGCTTGGTGCAGCGTCCTATAGATTTGCCTGACGGTAGTATGATTCGTTTGACTACAGCCAAGTATTATACACCCAGTGGCAGATGCATTCAGAAGCCTTATGAGAAAGGTGACAAACTGAGTTATGCCAAGGATGTTATTAACCGTTATAACAATGGTGAACTGACGAATGCCGACAGTATTCACTTCCCTGATTCATTGCGTTATCAGACCTTGCGCGAGAAACGTACGGTATATGGTGGCGGTGGAATCATGCCTGATTATTTTGTTCCATTGGATACATTGAAGTATAGCAAGTACTACAGAGAGCTCTCTGCCAAGAATCTGATTGTGAATGCCAACCTGAAGTACATGGATAAGAATAGGAAAAAACTTTCCAGGCAGTATCCCACTTTCGAGCAGTATAAGGCTTCTTTCCAGGTTCCGCAAGAACTTATTGACGGAATCTTTGCAGAAGGAGAAAAGGAGAAGGTTACTCCCAAGGACGATGAAGACAAGGCTAAGGCAACAGAAAATATCCGTATGATACTGAAAGGCCTGATTGCCCGTGACCTTTGGGATATGAGTGAGTATTTCAGCATTATCTATGAGGATGACGATGTGGTGAAGAAAGCTGTTGAACTGTTGGAGAAATGATATTGTACAATGTCGTAAATACCGAGATGCCGTCCATCAACCAGCAGATAGTTTCTGATTGGATACGTCAGGTAGCAGCAACCTATCAACGACATGTGGGGGATATCAGTTTTATCTTTGTGGATGATGAGGAGATACTGCGGGTGAACCGCGAATTCATAGGCCATGATTATTACACCGACCACATAGGTTTCGACTATAGTCAAGGTACTACTATATCGGGTGATATATACATCGGAGTTGATACGGTTCGGACAAACAGCGAAAAGATAGGCTGCGATTACATGGATGAATTGCATCGTGTTATCATTCACGGTGTATTGCACCTCTGCGGCATAGACGACAAGGGGCCGGGAGAACGTGCCATTATGGAAGCTGAAGAGGACAAAGCTTTGGAATTATGGAAGAATTTGATATAAGACAAGAAGGTAGGAATAAGGAGAAGGATTTCGAAAATGCACTCCGCCCACTCCGTTTCGAGGACTTTAGCGGTCAGCAGAAGGTAGTAGAGAATCTGCGTATCTTTGTAGAGGCTGCCAAGTACCGTGGAGAGCCTCTGGACCATACCCTGCTGCATGGGCCTCCTGGATTGGGCAAGACCACCCTCAGTAATATCATTGCCAACGAACTGGGAGTTGGATTTAAGCTTACCAGTGGTCCTGTCTTGGATAAACCTGGTGACTTGGCAGGTATCCTGACCAGTCTGGAACCCAATGATGTGCTTTTCATAGATGAGATTCACCGACTGAGCCCCATTGTTGAGGAATACCTGTACAGCGCCATGGAGGACTATCGGATAGATATCATGATAGACAAGGGTCCCAGTGCCCGGAGTATTCAGATTGATCTGGCTCCATTCACCTTGGTGGGTGCTACCACTCGCAGTGGTTTGCTTACCGCTCCTTTACGAGCCAGATTCGGTATCAACATGCACCTGGAGTATTACAATGCCAAGACGCTTCAGCGAATTATTACCAGAAGTGCAGGTATATTGGGCCTTCCTATAGATGCAGAGGCAGCTGGTGAGATAGCCAGCAGGAGCAGAGGAACACCACGTATTGCCAATGCGCTTCTGCGTCGCGTTCGCGACTTTGCTCAGGTGAAGGGAAATGGTCAGATTGACCTCAAGATTGCCCGTGTTGCTTTGGAGGCATTGAATATCGACCGCTATGGTTTGGATGAAATAGACAATAAGATCTTGCTCACTATCATAGATAAGTTCAAAGGCGGCCCTGTGGGTATCAATACCATAGCAACAGCTATTGGCGAGGATGGAGGAACCGTTGAAGAAGTCTATGAACCTTTCCTCATCAAGGAGGGTTTCCTTAAGCGTACTCCTCGTGGACGTGAGGTTACTGAATTAGCGTATTCACATCTGGGAAGAAGCCTCACCCCCAACCCCTCTCCGAGGAGAGGGGAGTATGTTCAGGGAGAACTTGAATTATGAATAGGGTGACAAAAACTACTCGTTTCCGTTGGGCTTCCTCTGACAGATACAGCACCCTTATGGGTTATGCTAAAAAGAATAGGAGAAATAGCACAACAGCGGAAAATGTTCTTTGGCAAAGCATAAGAAATAAACAATTGGGGGTAGAGTTTCGCCGTCAACACATTATCGGGGACTTTATAGTCGATTTTGTATGTCTTGATAAGATGTTGGTCATTGAAGTTGATGGTGGCTACCATACGGAAAGGAGCCAGTCAGAAGATGATGAGATACGGACAAGAATACTCAATAGTTTGGGATTCTCGCTTGTGCGATTCTCCAATGACAGAGTGCTGTTTGATTTAGATAACGTAAAGAGTGATATAAAAAATATCTTGAGACAATTAACATAGTTATTAATATCTAACAACTCCCCTCTCCTCGGAGAGGGGTCGGGGGTGAGGCTTTTTATGGTTTTAAATTACATTTGGGTTGGTTTCTTTCTCATCGCTTTCGTAATAGCGTTGGTAAAGTTGGTGTTCTGGGGTGACTTTGATGTCTTCCCCGCTATGATGGATTCTACATTTGCGTCTTCCAAGACAGCCTTTGAGATTTCCTTGGGTCTGACAGGTGTGCTTTCTTTATGGCTTGGTATCATGAAGATTGGTGAAAAGGGCGGGGTCGTAAATGTTTTGGCTAAGTTGTTGAGTCCAATTTTCGTCAAGTTGTTCCCGGATATTCCCAAGGGTCATCCTGTGACGGGAAGTATCTTCATGAATATAGCTGCTAACATGTTAGGATTGGACAATGCGGCTACACCTCTTGGACTAAAAGCAATGGAACAGTTACAGGAGTTGAATCCCAAGAAAGATACTGCTACCAACCCCATGATTATGTTCTTGGTGCTGAATACCAGCGGACTGACGCTGATACCTATTTCCATTATGGTATATCGGGCCCAGATGGGGGCCGCACAGCCTACAGATATTTTTATCCCTATCCTGCTGGCAACATTCTTCTCCACCCTGGCTGGTATCATCATTACCAGTCTGTATCAGAAGATAAATCTGTTTAACCGTACTTTGCTGTTGACATTAGGCGGAGCTGCTTTAGCCGTTGCTGCTATCATCTGGGGATTCGGAAAAATGGATTCACTGCTGATGAATAAGGTAAGCACCAGTTCAGCCAACATCATACTGATGTTAATCATCATCGCTTTTATCTTGGCTGGCCTTCGTAAGAAGGTAAATGTGTATGACGCTTTTGTCGAGGGTGCAAAGGATGGCTTTACCACAGCAGTCAGAATCATTCCTTATCTGGTGGCGATACTGGTAGGCATTGGCGTGTTCCGTGCTTCAGGAGCCATGGATATGTTGATAGATGGTATCAAATACGGTGTTGGGGCTTGTGGTGGTAATACAGATTTTGTGGCTGCTCTGCCTACAGCGCTGATGAAGCCTCTTTCCGGTAGCGGTGCCCGTGGTATGATGATAGATGCCATGACCACATACGGTGCTGATTCGTTCGTGGGAAGGCTCAGTTGTATCTTCCAAGGCTCGACTGACACCACATTCTATATTCTGGCAGTCTATTTCGGTAGTGTAGGAGTTGTCAAGATGCGTCATGCTGTGACTTGCGGACTCTTGGCTGATTTGGCTGGCATCATTGCCGCTATAGCAATAGGATATATGTTCTTCGGGTAAAGGCCCCCTCCAGCCTCCAGCCTCACCCCCAACCCCTCTCCGAGGAGAGGGGAAACTAATGTCTAAAGTCTAACGTCTAATGTCTAACTTAAAATCCTTAGCAAAAGATACGGCTATTTACGGCCTTTCCAGTATAGTTGGCAGATTTCTGAACTATCTGCTCGTACCCCTCTATACCCATTATATGCCCAAGGAATCGGGCGATTATGGGGTTTCCACCAATATTTATGCATACACAGCTCTTATTCTCGTGCTGCTGACATTTGGTATGGAGACCACCTTGTTCCGTTTTGCTAACGATGACAAGTGTAAGCCTGATACCGTCTTCTCTACGGCATTTGCTACGGTTGGCTCTCTGACGGCCATATTCCTGCTACTGGTATTTGGCTTCATCAGTCCCATCTGTAATGCCATAGGCTATACGGAACATCCCGATTACTTGTTGATGATGGCTGTTGTTGTTGCACTTGATGCCATACAGGCTCTTCCCTTCAGCTATCTGAGATTCCAGAAGCGAGCCATCATGTTTGCCTCGCTCAAGATGTTGTTTATCGTCATCAATATAGCACTGAATGTTATATACTTCGTCTGGTTGGGAAAGACATCGGTGTTTTATGTATTTTTTATCAACCTGCTCTGTACGGCTTTCATCACCTTCTTCTTTGTGCCGGATCTGTTCCGCGTCCGTTGGAAATTCGATTGGAAGTTGTTGCGTAAGATGCTCAGCTATTCGTGGCCCATCCTGATATTGGGTGTTGCGGGAATCCTGAATCAGGTGGCAGATAAAATCATTTTCCCATTGGTCTATCCCGATGAGGCTGATGCACAGGTGCAACTGGGTGTCTATGGCAGTTGTGTGAAGATAGCCATGATTATGGCCATGATTACCCAGGCATTCCGCTATGCCTATGAGCCCATTGTCTTTGCCAAAGCCAAGGATGGCGACAAGAACGAGTACTATGCCGTGGCCATGAAGTATTTCCTTATCTTCACACTGTTGGCCTTCCTGTGTGTAATGGGGTACATAGATGTGTTACAGTATATCCTGGGTAAGGACTATCGCGAAGGAATGCAGGTGGTGCCTATCGTTATGGCAGCAGAGATTATGATGGGCGTGTACTTTAATCTGTCATTTTGGTACAAACTGATAGACAGGACCATCTACGGAGCCTGGTTCTCTTTAGCTGGCTGCGCTGTTCTGCTTGCCGTCAATTATTATTTTATTCCCAAGTACAGCTATATGGCTTGCGCATGGGGCGGGGTGGCAGGCTACGGAACGGCAATGGTACTTTCCTACATTGTGGGGCAGATAAAGAATCCTATCCCTTATCCTATGAAAAGCATCGTGGTTTATGTGCTGATGGCAGCGTTGTTCTATGCTGTCATGCAGGCTGTACCCCACGAGTGGCCTATTGTGCTGCGCCTGATCATCAATACGGTACTGATAGGCGCCTTCGTAGGGCATATCATTTATCATGATTTGCCCCTGAAGTCGTTGCCCGTAATAGGTAAGTATTTCCGATAGGATTATTCTTTTGCTGCAATTCTTTCAAGGGTCTGATACACCTGCATCAGGCCACGGGGAACGTGGAAGCAGCCCTTCCATTTGCCACCCTTGAGGGTAAGGAGCACTTCGCCCCTGCGGTTCAAATAACCGAACCATTCTGGATATTCCGGGTCCATAAAGTGACTCCATACGTATTCGTGAACACGCATGAACCAGTCCAGACACTGTTGATTGCCTGTCAGCTCATAACCTTTTATCATGGTAATGAGTGTCTCGATGTGAACCCACCAAAGCTTCTGGTCCCATTCCAATTGCTGCAAGGGACGTCCCAGTCGGTCCATGAAGTAGAAGATGCCTCCGTACTCCTTGTCCCAACCGTATTCTGCTTCGCGAAGTGCTATATGAACAGCTTTATCGATAAGGTCCTGCCTGTCCAAACGTTTGCCAAGGTCCATGATGAACCACATGGCCTCGATGGCATGACCGGGATTCAAAACGCGTCCTTCGTGACAATCCACCAGTTTGCCATCCTTGCTGACATTCTCAACGATGAGGTCCAGCTCGGGGCGATAGAAAACATCCAGTACCTCGTGCAGGCAGATGTCAATAGTCTCCTGGAGAAACTTGGGCTCCAGCAGTTCCTCAATCTCCAAGGCAACGTTGCAAAGTATCATGGGCAAGGCGAAATCCTTCAGGGCACGGGCTCCGGGAGCAGCCTTACTCCATCTTCCCTTTGGGTTATTGCGCTTTGAAAGCACGATGTCGAAGGTCTTTTTGGCAATGTAGGCATATTCCTCGTTGCCCGTTGCCTTATAGAGTTGACCGAAGGCAATCACGGCAAAGGTGTACGAGAAGATGTTGTAAGGTTCCACGAGTGGATGGCCCTCACGATCCAGCGAGAAGTACCAGTTCAGATTTCCATCGTGTCCGTACTTCTTGAGGAACTCGGCACCCTGAATGGCCGCATCGAGCCATTCCTTTCGGACCCCCTCCAACTCCCCCTCTATGGGGAGAGTGTTATAGAGTTTGGCGAGCATCCAAACTTCGCGGCCCTGCAACCAGATAAACTTGTCGGTGTCATAGACCTCGCCGTTCCGTTCTATGCAGGTGAAGTAGCCACCATATTCCTTATCTATACTATTCTGCATCCAGAAGGGCATCACCCTGTCCAGCAACTCGCTCTTGTACTGAGCAGCAAGTTTTTTTATTTCACTTTTTTCCATTGAACATTATTTTATTCTTTATTCTTCACTAACAGCGGGGCTTACTATCAATGCTGTAATTACACTCACCACAATTCCCGTCGCCCCGAAAAGGAAGAAGTTGGCATCGGTGAAGAGGTACATCATCAGTACCACCAACTCTCCTGCGATGAAGCCTGTCAGCGCAGCACCGCCCTTGATACGGGGGAAGAAGACTGCCATCGCAAAGAGGCCTCCGAGACCGCTCGTCAATAGTCCGAGGATGGTGTTGAAGTAGTCGAGTAGGGAAGCGATATCCCATGTAGCCATCAACAAGGCGATTCCGAGGCCAAGCAATCCGCTGACGACACAGGTCCATCGTGCTACACGCAGCAACGCAGCATCCTTGATGGAGGGACGGAACCTCTGTACAAAGTCAACACTGAAAGCAGTGCTTACGCTATTGATATTGCTGGAGATGGTGCTCATAGTAGCCGCAAAGATAGCAGCAATGAGCAGTCCCGCCACACCTGCAGGCATCTGGCTCATCATGAAGTAGGGGAAGATAGCATCGCCTTGTTGCATGGTGATGTCCAGACTTTGAGGGTGGGTCTTGTAGAATGTGTAGAGTCCTGTTCCGATGAAGTAGAAAGCGACGGAGATGAAGACGCTCATGAAACCGTTCACTAAGATGCTCCGACCGGCGCTCTTCTCGTCCTTGGTGGTCATATACCGTTGTATGACGGTCTGATCGCTTGTATAGGAGATCAGGTTATTGGCAATGCCGCCACCCAAGATAGCCACCCAGAAGGTAACTCGCCGGTAGTCCCAGCTCCAAACGAATAGTCGCATTTTGTCGTTATCCACAGCCAGTTGCCAGGCCCCTGAGAAACCGCCTTCGGTGTTCCCCCACAGATACAGAGCTGCAAAGATGGCACCGCCCACTAAGATGCAGCCTTGTACTACATCGCCCCAGATAACAGCCTCCACACCGCCCATGGTACAATAGATAATGGTAACCAGGCCCATTAGAATGATGCACAGGTAGATGTCAATTCCCGTTACGGCAGTCAGCGCCAATGAGGGCAGATACATCACCAGCGCCATGCGTGCTACCATAAAGATACAGAACAGCGTAGATGCCATCAAGCGGGTCGCTGCATTAAAACGCTCCTCCAGAATGGCATAGGCAGATGCCGCCTTACTGCGTCGGAAGTAGGGAAGATAGTACCAGATAACCGGAAAACCCACTATCGGAATCATCCATAGCATGGGATAATAGGTCCAATCGGTGGCATATGCTTTGGCTGGTATAGCCATGTAGGTGATGGCAGAGAGCATGGTGGCATAGATGCTGATACCGGCTGCCCACCAGGGGATGCGACCACCGCCCTTGAAGAAATCGTCAGCTCCGTTTTCTCGGTGCATGAAGTAAAAGCCCATGCCGAGCATAGCGACAAGGTAGAGGATGAGCACCGTCCAGTTGGCAATGCCGAAATGTGTCTCATGCTTAATCTCTATGCGGGAGATCTGTGCCGAACGGATGCCGGGCATCGTCTCGCCGCCACTGTAGTACCAGCCTCCTTCGAAAGGCGTGAGGGCAGCTCCAGCGCGAGCCAGAGCTGTATCGCCAGGGATGGTTGTCCACGAGTCAGTAATGGTGTGGTATGCCAGTATATCTTGACGGAACTTGTACCAAGAGGGCTCGTGCCGCAGGTACAGACTATCCTGCTTCCCTTGTATAGCTGAAAGGAAAATATCATAGTCAACACCACCGAAGAACAGAATGTGGCTGTAGCCAGAGGGAGTGCAGCAGGAGCCGACGACAGCCTCACCCCCGGCCCCTCTCCGGGGAGAGGGGAGGGTAGGTGACGTTTCTTGCCATTCCAAGGTCTTCAGGTTCAACTTTAATCCATGAGTATATACTTGAGCATTATTTGATTCTTCACTCTTCACTCTTCGTTCTTCACTTTTGTACCCCCCAAATATATACAACGCTTTCCCTTCCGGCGCATTCTGAACTGCCATGCAAGGTTGTAAGCGGCCTTCGTCGGGAAGCGTAGCAATCTTCACCCATTCTTTTCCGTCAGGCCAGTCGAGGGCATAGACATCTTTGTTGGGAATGCCATCTGTCTGACCTCCTGCCACGAAGATTCTATCCAAGCCATAGCAAGCTGCAAAGTTGTCGAGACCTTTGGGGAGAGGGGAGAACCCAGCCCCCTTCCCCAGCCCCTCCCCCGGGGAGGAGGGGAGAAAAGATACCTCGGAAGTGCTGATAATGGTTTGCACCCCTCTTTCCCCCTCTCCTCGGAGAGGGGTTAGGGGTGAGGCCCCCCCAATATACACCGTTCCCTCCGGCACAGTCACGCTGGCTCCGTAAGCCTTCGGGTAGAAGACTTTCTGTCCGCCGTCGGCACAGGGAATGCCAGGGAAGTTACAGCCTCCCCATGTAACCAGTTTGCCGTTTTCGATGCCGGCATAGTGTCCTGATACGGCACGTTCCATTTCTCCGTATGGTGTTATGACAAAGTTATTCTGCCCGTAGCAGAAGCCAAGAGAAAGGAAAAATAAAACAGGTAATATGATGTTTCTTTTCTTCATTCTATCAAAGTATAAAAAGTAGAGGCCGGAAGCCCCTGGGCGTTGCGGAGGTCGGCATCGGTAAAGCCACTCCAACCATAACGGACAAAAGCAGGAAAGCTGACATCGGGCGACGATAGAAGGATCTTGTCGCCTTCTATTTTCTGTATGACAGCGGGACAGAAAAGGCCGTTTTCATCGGCAATTTCAAAACCTCGGGTGCAAGTGAGTCCTTCGGCATGGTCGAAGCGCAGGCATATAATGCCCTTTATCCCTCTGACGGCAGAGCGCAAGGTAGGTCCCTCGCACTCTAATGTGTGTCCGTAGGTGTTTTTCAACGCTTGCAGGGCAAGACGCTCGCCAACGGGACGCTTCGTGCGGTAGTGAACATCATTCTTATCTCCGAGGTCGCTGGTAACCGCCATCCACGTATCAGGCAACTTGTCTGCAAGGCGGCGCTGGCTGTCGCGGAAGGCAGGCCACGACGGACGTGGCAGGCTGCTGAGCTGGACGACATAGAAGGGCAGAAGCCCCCCTCCAGCTCCCCCCGAGGAGGGAGTGTTTTCAAGGCGGTTCTCCCCTCTCCTCGGAGAGGGGCTGGGGGTGAGGCTTTTGCGCCAGGACTGCTCAAGGAGGGTGAACAGCTTCTCGTGTGCCTCGATGTTGTGGGTATTACTCTCTCCTTGGTACCAGATGACGCCTCGGATGGGCAGATGTCCGAGGGGCGCGATGGCAGCTTCGAAGAGGTAGGCAGGTTCGTAAGGATGGCGTTGGAGGGGATTGTATGCCGCCGACTCCTTGTTGAGGGCATGGGCGATGTTCTGCGTCATGCGGCCTCGTGCCCATGCCTGTCCGAAGTCGCCGTTCCGCCAGTCGCGCAGGATGTTGGGGAACTCCCATTCCAGCGTTGTGCGGTCTATCCAAGACTCCGTAGTAGATCCTCCCACGGCGTTACAGATGATGCCGATGGGCACGTCGGGCAGGCTGTCGCAAAGCACGCGTCCGAAGTTGAAGGCAACAGCAGAGAAGCTCCGAACCGATTCGGGCGAAGCCGTCTTCCATCCCTGGAACTCCATGTGGCGCAGCTCGTTCGTGAAGGTGAGCACGCTGTCGTCCCACTCCACAGCATCCGTCCTCGCTCGCGCGGGCATATTATATATATGTAGGTTGATAAGGCGCTTGGCATCAGCAAGATCTTGTTCGAGCGTGTTACATTGGTCAACGCGCAGCTCCATGTTCGACTGCCCGCTGGCAAGCCATAGGTCGCCAAAGTAGAGGCTGTCAATCGTGAGCGTCTGTGGCTCTGCTTTCGTCAGGTTATCAAGAAGATAAGGATACTTTTCGGGGTAGTAGAAGCGATAATGGTCAGGGTTCAGTGGCTTAGCGGTAATAGTGAGCGTATAGGGGCCACCAGCCTTCATGTGCGGCATCTCCATGCTCCATGAGCCATCGGCATGAGAGAATGTTTCGCCCTCATTCACCACCTTGCCGTCCTTGCTCAATATGCGACGGATGCTGCTTCGAGCATTGGCACGGCCTTCCAACAGAAGGGGCTCATCGCGCGGAAGAACCATGCCCGTGGAATAGACAGGCGGCAAATGCAGGCCGCCGTAGTCGCCCGTGAGAGCCGAATAGACGGTCTTCGCCAGAATCTTCGCGCCTTCGGGATTGGGATGCAGGGCATCTGGGAAGAGGTCTGGACGACTGTGCAAGGGTGTGAATAGGTCGATGAGTTGGGCTCCAGCTCCTTGTGCCACTTGCTCGATAGCCTTTTGAATTTGTGCATGCCAATCGCGTGTGCCGCTCTGGAAGCGAGGGTGACGGTCGAAGATGGGTGTCATCTTGCAGACGAGGATGCGTGCCTCGGGGTTCACGGTACGGAAGGAATCGATTAAAGCACGATAGTTGGGGATGAACTCTTCCTTCCAGTCAGGCCAATTGCGCGGATCTGTGTCGTTCAGCCCAAGATGAATAACCACCCAGTCGGGCTTGAAGTCGAGCGCCTGATGGAACTCCGGCAGACTGATATACGGCCGATGCCCCTTATATAGTAGGGTAGCTCCCGAATGCCCGAAGTTCTGTACTTCGTAGCCCTCGCCCAGCATTTGCTGCAGGCGAACCGGGTAGGAATCGTGCTCGCGGTCCTGTAGGCCATAGCCATAGGTCACACTATTGCCCACGCAAGCCACCTTGACAGCCCCTCTCCCTAACCCTCCCCCAAAGGGGAGGGAACTATGGGCGGGGAACTCAAAGACTTGGATGGAGCACAATAATAGAGATAAAAGCCATTTATATCTTGCCATATTTATATGATGTGAGATGGGAATTTCTCCCCTTTGGGGGAGTTAGAGGGGGGCAAACACGTTGCAATGCTGGAAGAAGCCAATCTCGTCGAGTTCCTTCTTCAACTGAACTTCTTCCTCGGGCGTAATGTTCTGGAACGGGGTACGGTTGGGACCAAGGTCCAGGCCAATGAGTTTCATGATACGTTTGCCACCCACGATATTGCCGCGGAAGTGGCAGATGATGTTTATAACCTCTTGGCTGTAGTTCTGCAATGCGCGTGCCGACTCCAAATCTCCCTTGTTCCACGCCTCGATGATTCCCACCAGATTCTTGCCGTTGTAGTTGGTGGTTCCACCTATGCCGCCACGTGCTCCTCCCATAGCCAGACAGGGCAGAATGGTCTCGTCCTGTCCGTGCAGCATGTCAAACTTACCACCGCCATAGAGCCGGCATTGGTTATATTCGTACAGACTCTCGAAGGTGTACTTGATGCCTGCAAAGTTCGGGATGCGTCCGTCAACAGCCTTGAGGAACTCTACCATCGACAGGAAGGCTCCGTTGAAGGCAGGGATGTGGTAGAAATAGAAGGGTAGGGCAGGTGCGCTTGCGGCAATCTCCTCGCAATACTTGACGAGTTCCTCTATGCGTCCGATTTTCGGGAATGGAGGCGCCATTGCGCCAATGCCCCATGCACCAATCTTCTGGGCATGCTCGGCCAGTTTTCTGCTTTCGCGAACGCAGCAACTGCCCACATGCACAATCACCTTGAATCCTTTCGGTGCAGCTGCTATCCAAGCCTCAGCCAGTTGCATGCGCTCCTCGGGGGTAAGCATATATCCTTCGCCACTGCTGCCGTTTATAAAAACTCCTTTCAACCCGTTCTTCTGTAGCATTTTTGCATAGGCGGGTATGGGTTCCAGGTTCACATCGCCGTTCTCGTAGAAAGGCGTAAAAGGTGCATCAATAAGACCGATAATCTTTTCCATGATAATTCGTTTAGTTTGTCAGTTTTTTCTCTTTTTCGAAGGGCAAAGTTACGATTAAGCGAGAAGAATACAAAATAAAAAGGATTTTATTTTTATTCTCGAGCGAAAGTAAGTTCGACGCGAGTCAATTTTACGATTAAGCGAGAAGAATACAAAATAAAAAGGGTTTTATTTTTATTGTCGGAAACCAAAAAAATGATATATTTGCAGCCGGAATCATTTATTTAACACAAAAAGAATATGAAAAAAGTCCTTTTAGCAGTTCTTGTTTTCTGCATCATGCAGGCGTTGGTAGGTATTGTAATGGCAGTCCCTATGGCAGTATCGGTTAACAGCTCAACCAGTTTTACTTTGTATATGAGCCTGGCCCTTATAGTCTCCGGTTTTCTTACCTTCCTGATATGCTGGAAGGGGCTGAAAATAATAGAATTTCCCGAAACGTTCAGTTGTTCTTCCATCAACTGGAAATGGGCATTGGTAGCCATTGTAGGCTCTATAATGGGTATTATTGCCGGTGATCTGCTATCTGAAATAATAAATCTTCCCAATACAATTGAAGATATTATGTTGGGAATGGCAAAAAGCTTCTGGGGTATTCTTGCCATTGCAGTGGTAGGCCCCATTGTAGAGGAACTAATATTTCGTGAGGGAATCTGCGGTTATCTGATACGCAGCGGCTCCAACCATTGGCGGGCAATCTGGATATCAGCTATTCTGTTTGGTGTCATCCACTTCAACCCTGCACAGATTCCCTTTGCCATACTGATGGGTATCATTCTAGGTGTAATCTACGTAAAGACCGGCAATATAGTAATTACCAGTATAATACACATTCTCAACAACTCTATTGCAATGATAGAGGTAAACGCACTGGGCGATAAAGTAAAAGAGTTCAGCATGGTGGAATGGGTTGGCGGCAAGGCAGTTGCCGGCGTTTGCATTATTGTCGGCTTTGCAGGATGTGCTTATTTGCTGACCAAGTTCTGGGATAATAAAGAAGTTAAGGAAGTTACAGAAGTTGATGAGACGGGAGATAATTATCAACGTTGATGCTTGCATGCGCTGCGGACGGTGTGCCCGCGTATGCCCTTCAGCTGTCTATACGCAGGAGAAGGGTGAGGTGCCTGTGGTGCGTAAAGCCAAGAACTGCATCCAGTGCGGACATTGTGTGGATGTGTGTGAGGCTTTTGCCATTCAGCATTCCGATTTTCCTGCCGAACATGTTCACCGTGTACAAAAAGAGCTGATTCCATCGCCAAAATCTCTGATGGAACTAATGAAGAGCCGGCGTTCCAACCGCACGATTACACCAGCTACTATCCCCTCAGAAGCCCTTTCGGATATCATTGAAGCTGCTTACACGGCACCCACAGCAGAAAATTCCAGGAAGGTTGTCGTTACCGTCCTGCAAGGCGAAGACATACAGGCGGTAGAGGATGCCACTATGAACTTCTTCCTGCGTCTGGCTGGCATACTGATGTCGCCCGTTTTACGTCCGCTAACCAAAATTTTTCTTCGCAACTTATACAACGAAGCCGCAGAGCTCTACCGATTCGAACGCAAATGGCGTGAAGGAAAACATCCGTGCACCTGTAACGGAACAGTATTGCTGGCATTCAGTGCGCCCAAGGGGTACGACTTCGGTTGGCAAGATTGCAACCTGGCTTACCAGAATGCTTCACTGATGGCAGAAGCTCATGGTGTTTCGCAAGTCTACATGGGGTTGGTACAGACAGCACTGAAGTTTTTGGGTCGCAAGAAATCCGATCGCTTGCTGCATTTGCCTCAAAAATATAAGCTATATGCACTGATGTCATTGGGCATCCCTGCATTTTACTATCCCAATTATTCAGATAAACCTAAGCCTCTACATCAGCATGAATATTCCCAAACTACTCCTGACCCTTCTAACCTGTAGTGTTAGCTTTTATGCCTATGCACAGGATCTGACACACGAGGTAGAGGCGGATACGCTGAAATGGCCCGTTCCAACGGTAAAAGACGAATGGAAGCTGGAGTATTTGCCACATAACAATGCCAACCATAACGTTTACGTGTACAAGGACAAGTTGTATGACGCGCTCTTTACTCGTACGCTGGGCTGGAACGGAGGTGATGGTGTGCAAACCACCATGCTTCCAGACGGGAATGTTTTCTGGTCGTTTAACGACAGCTTCTATGGTCGTGTTAATGCTAGTACGAGGGCACGTGGAAACTGTACCTTCCCACGTAACAGTATTATGGTTCAGACACCCGGAGAGGATGGGCTACCTGGCACAAAGGGCAGCAATCTGATATGGTTGGCTGACTGGATCAACAAGTCGCAAGGTACATGCCGCACCCATTTGCGTCATCCGAAAGGAGAAAAGACAGAAGCACAGATAAAAGCCGGAGAGATAGACCAGCAGTGGCTCTACTGGGCAGGTGATGCTACAGTCGTGGACGGACAGTTGCAGATGCTTTGGGCGGGTGTCTATAACGGTACGGAAAACCTGATGCAGAGTGATAACCGTGCCTTGGCCATCTATTCGCTGGAAGGAACCCCTGGCGATGATACGTATCTGAAGTTACTGAGCGTGGATCACAACTTTTTCGAGAAAGACCCCATAGGCTACGGTCAGACACTGTGGGAGGATGAAGACGGCCATACCTACCTGTATTCCTGCAATCAATACAAGAAGAATCCAAACGATGCCTTGAATACGTCTTCGCCTGTGGTAGCCCGTTCTCAGACTCATGACCTCCGTTCGCCTTGGGAATATTATATTGCCGATGAAAAGGGCGTTTTTCGATGGCAGAAGACTTATCCTACAACAACCGAGGTGAACCGTTCTGCCATCTCGAGCAGATCTGTCTCTACTGCCTGGGTATTTAAGGATGGTGACTATTACTACATGACAGCACAGGGCTTTGTGTTTGGCAAGCAATTGTATATCATGCGCAGTAAAAACCCATGGGGCCCCTTCGAAGAATGCCACCAGCTGTGGACTATGCCTTGGGTACTGGATAAGAAAGGTACGCGTACATACCAGCATTTCTACATGCCGCACCTGCACCAGACGTTATCGCGCGAAGGCGAGTTGGTTTTCTCCACCAATACTGACTGCAAGGAATTCAGCGAGAATTTTAATGCTGTTGGTTCGGCAGACTTCTACCGTCCTTTCTTCTTTAGGGTGTATAACTGGAAAGCGGTATTTGAGGAGTGAAGCCCCCTCCCCATCCCTCCCCCGAGGAGGAGGGGGAGTATAGCCTACCCCTAACCCCTCCCAAAGGTAAGGGGAACCTCTTTGATTCAAATAGTAAAATTCAATATTTAAAAGGAACAAATGACGACATCACATAAAAATAAAAAAGCCTCCCTCCCCGGGGGGAGGTTGGTGGGGGGCTTGGTTTTAGCTATACTTTTGCTGACATCCTGTTATAAGATTATCAGGACTACGGCACCTAAGATTGCGGAAGCAGGTTCTACCATCGAGGTAAGCTTTACCGTTGTGGATGATGGTTCCAGCACACAGAACTTTGTTACCGACTGGTCGTATGCCGGCATCCGTGTGCCGGAAGGATGGGAAGTAACCGTTCCCAAAGGGGCTCATCAGCAGTTTGCCGAGAACTGGGTGTATTACAGCGACGGAAGTAAGGTGAACAGTCAGCACAATATGGTGGCATGCGATAAGTTGACTGAGTTCTGCAATGCAGCCTTCAAGAAAAGCAAATATACGTGGCACGGATTCCAAAGTCAGAAGAAAGTACCCAAGAATATTTCGGCTTGCTGGCGCAACGGATGCGACTCTATCAGGATTACCTTCCTGGTAACCATTCCTGAGGATGCCAAACCGGGCAAATACACCATCGACTTTGTGGGAGGCGATGAAGAGGATGATGCAGGCATTGACAAATACAATACCTACACGGATGCCAAGGACTCGCGTATTTTCCACGTTGGAACGGTCAACGGCTCCCTCGTCGAAAATAAAGCTACAAATCTGGCATGTCAGATAGAAGTGACAGAAAGTGCCACAAACGTAAAATCTGCCATTTCATCGGAAGTAACTATAAATGGGAAAGGAATATATACCCTCGACGGGAAGAAGGTGAGGAGCAAAAAAAACACCGCAGGACTACCCCACGGTGTTTATTATATAGATGGTAAAAAAGTAATTCTCTAATTACTCTGCAGTTTCTGTTGGAGCCTCACCTTCTGAGTGATGGGGACGACGTTCACCACGCTCGGGTCTAGGACGACGTTCGCCACGTTCGGGACGCGGGCGACGCTCACGCTCTACATAACCTTCTGGCTTCTCAAGGAGCACACGGCGAGAGAGCTTGAATTTACCGGTCTTGGGATCAATATCCAAGAGTTTAACCTGCAGCTTGTCGCCTTCCTTGATACCTGCTTCCTCGACGGTTTCAAGGCGCTTCCAGTCAATCTCACTGATATGCAGCAGACCATCCTTACCAGGCATAAACTCTACGAAGCATCCGTAAGGCATAATGCTACGTACGGTACCCTCGTAAACCTCGCCAATTTCAGGGATAGCAACAATGGCCTTAATCTTAGCCATGGCAGCATCGATAACCTCCTTGTTAGGACCGCTGACCTGAATCTTACCTACGCCGTCTTCCTCATCGATGGTGATGGTAGCACCGGTCTCTTCCTGCATGCCCTGGATAATCTTACCACCGGGGCCAATAACAGCACCGATGAACTCCTTGGGGATAATCATCTGCTCAATGCGTGGTACATGAGGCTTGAGTTCTGGACGGGGCTCAGAAAGCGTCTTCATCATCTCAGCCAAGATGTGCTCACGTCCGGCCTTAGCCTGCATCAAAGCCTTCTCGAGAATCTCGTAAGAAAGACCGTCGCACTTGATATCCATCTGGGTGGCAGTTAAGCCCTTAGGAGTACCTGTGGTCTTGAAGTCCATATCGCCTAAGTGGTCTTCATCGCCAAGAATATCAGAAAGAACGGCATACTTATCCTCTCCGGGGTTCTTGATCAGACCCATGGCAATACCGCTAACAGGAGCCGTGATGGGCACACCAGCATCCATCAGAGCCAGACAGCCAGCACAGGTAGAAGCCATAGAGCTGGAACCGTTACTCTCGAGGATATCACTTACCACACGGATGGTGTAAGGGAAGTCGGCAGGAATCTGACCTTTCAGACCACGCCAAGCCAAATGGCCGTGACCAATCTCGCGACGACCTACACCACGCTGTGCCTTTGCCTCACCTGTTGAGAAGGGAGGGAAGTTGTAGTGAAGCAGGAAACGCTGATACTCGCGAACAAGAACATCGTCGACCAACTTCTCGTCCAGCTTAGTACCCAATGTACAGGTAGCCAATGACTGTGTCTCACCACGGGTGAAGATAGCACTTCCGTGAGGACCGGGCAGCGGGCTGGCCTCGCACCAGATAGGACGTATATCGGTAGTCTTACGACCATCCAGACGAATTCCCTCGTCCAAGATGCAACGACGCATAGCGTCCTTCTCAACATCGTGATAATAACGGTCGATAAGTGTATTTTTCTCTTCCAGCTCGGCAGCCTCCATATCGGGGTGCTCAGCAGCATATTTCTCCTTGAATTGCTCGCGGATGGCCTCGAATGCCTCAGCACGTGCGTGCTTCTCGAGTCCCTGCTTGGTAACATCGTAAGCGGGCTGGTAGCAGGCAGCCTTAACAGCCTCGCGCAGCTCGTCATCGTTTACCTCGTGGCAATATTCACGCTTTACATCCTTACCAAGCTCCTTGCTCAGTTCTTTTTGGAGGCGGCACATAGGTTTGATTGCCTCATGAGCACACTTCAGGGCAGCCAGAAGGTCGGTTTCCTGAACCTCCTTCATCTCACCCTCAACCATCATAATATTCTCCTCTGTCGCACCAACCATCAAGTCCATATCGGCTTCCTTGAGCTGCTCGAAGGTGGGGTTGATGACAAACTCACCACCGATACGTGCTACACGAACTTCAGAGATGGGCCCCTCGAATGGAATATCACTGCAAGCCAAGGCTGCAGAAGCAGCAAAGCCAGCCAGAGCATCGGGCATATCCACACCGTCGGCAGAGAAGAGGATTACATTAACATAAACTTCAGCATGATAATTGCTGGGGAAGAGGGGGCGCAAAGCGCGGTCAACAAGACGACAAGTCAGAATTTCGTCGTCATTAGCCTTACCCTCACGCTTTGTAAAACCGCCGGGAAAACGTCCGGCTGCGAAATACTTCTCTCTGTACTCTACCTGCAAGGGCATGAAATCTGTTCCGGGAACGGCATCTTTGGCAGCACAAACAGTGGCCAGCAGCATGGTATTGTTCATACGCAACATAACAGCTCCATCGGCTTGTTTGGCAAGTTTCCCGGCCTCGATGCTGATGGTTCTTCCATCAGGCAACTCGACTGTCTTTGTAATTACGTTCATCTTTTTTTGTTAAAAATATAAAATTGCGTCAAAAAATTGTTGCAAAGGTAGCAATTTAATTCGCATTTCTTCATTCATAATTCATAATTTTTCACCTTATGTGCTCTTTTTTATTAAATAAGGTGTAATATAAGATAAAAATTGTACCTTTGTCGGGCAAAAAAGCATTGTTTTTACATTATGAAGTTAAAATTTTTCATCATAGCAACTTGTCTTGTCTTGGCGGGTTGTAAGCAGAAGGGCAGATTCCATGTTACAGGTCACATTACTGATGCGGCCGATACGGTCATGTATCTGGAACACATCACACTGGGGAACGGTATTCAGGCGATAGACTCTGTCAAACTTACAGAAGACGGTTTCTACGAAATGAGCGGTGATACCGTCGGGAATCCCGAATTTTATCGTCTGCGCATCGGTAACCAATGCATCAATCTGGCCTTCGACAGCACAGAAACTGTTACCGTGGATGCCAGCCTGAAGAATATGTCGTTCGGCTATAAGGTTGAGGGCAGCGGTGTATGCGACACCATCAGGTTGCTTTGTCTTAAACTGGCTGATTTGGAAAAACAAATCAGAAGAGTCTCCGACGACCGCAACTACACTATACAAGAGCGTTCTGATATGATAGAGCAACTCATCAAGGATTATAAGACCGATGTAGAAATGGACATTATCCAAAACCGCTATGGAGCTACTTATAGTTATTTTGCCTGCTTCCAAGTGTTAGGAGGACGATTGCTCTTTGACCCTATGAACGATAAGAACGACCTGGCTTGGATACGGGCTATTGCAAATGCCTGGGACCAAAAGTATCCGGGTAGTCCTCGCACCCAGAATCTCTTTAATATTGCTGCCGAAGGGCGTAAGAACCAAGCCCCGGCCCATAAGGTAGTCTTGAATATCGATGGAGAGAAAGTCAAGGAACTGGGCATCATAGATATGACCTTTCCCGATATCAACGGAGTTGCTCGAACACTAAGTGACCTTAAGGGAAAGGTTGTTCTGCTTGATTTTACCGCATTCAGTCTGGAAGGAAATCAGGAGAGAACCCTGCAGCTACGCGAATTGTACAACAAGTACCACGATAAAGGATTCGAGATATATCAAGTAAGTTTCGACCCCGACCGGCATTTCTGGACACAACGATGCGAGAATCTTCCATGGGTTTGTGTTTATGCAGAAGAAGGGCTTAACAGCGATATGCTCACTCTCTACCGAGTACAGGAACTCCCAACCTACTTCTTGATAGACCGCAATTGCGACCTCCAGACACGAATGGAAACCACTGGCGACATAAAGAAGGCAATTGAAGCCATGCTTTGATTTTTTAGCAGAGAAAATTTGCAAGGATAGAAAATAATCCCTATCTTTGCACCGGTGAACCATATTGATTGCGTAGTAAAGGGTTCCGGCAGACAAGCTGGAATTCTTTTTCTTTTACGTTCAAGAAAAATGGTCTACCCATGAAAGTAATTACGAGAAAAAACAAAATAAACACAAGAATATGGCATACATTTCACAAAAAGGCTACGACGAACTGGTAGCTAAACTGCAACACATGGAGAGTGTTGACAGACCCGCAGCGAGTGCCGCTATAGCGGAGGCACGCGACAAGGGTGATCTTTCTGAGAATGCGGAGTATGATGCAGCAAAAGAGTGGCAAGGCAAACTGGAGACAGAGATTGCTATGCTGAAGAAAACCATCATGGAGGCTAAGATTATCGATACAACCCTCATGGATACCAGTACTGTACAGATTCTGGCTACTGTAGAGTTGCGTAATGTAAAGACCAAGCAGCAGATGAAGTACACCATTGTGAGCGCTACCGAGGCTGACCTGCGGGCAGGAAAGCTGAGTGTTGAGACACCTATTGCCAAAGGGCTGCTGGGTAAGAAGGTTGGTGAGATTGCTGAGGTTAAGGTTCCTGCCGGCACCATTCAACTGGAAATTGTAAACATTAAATTCGAATAAGGATTATGGCAAGTATCTTTTCACGTATTGTAGCTGGCGAGATTCCTTGCTACAAGATTGCCGAGGACGACAAATACTTTGCATTCCTCGATATCAGCCCTTTACAGAAAGGGCATACGCTGGTAATTCCCAAGCGTGAAGTTGACTATATCTTCGACCTTACAGACGAGGAGCTGGCCGGTCTTCAGGTCTTTGCCAAAAAAGTAGCCATAGCCATTAAGAAAGCAATTCCCTGTGTTAAGGTGGGACAATGCGTTTTGGGCCTTGAGGTTCCCCATGCCCACATTCATCTGGTACCTATGCAGAGCGAGGCTGATATGCGCTTCACTAACCCACATCTGGAACTTAGCTCAGAAGAATTTCAGCAAATAGCAGCCTCTATTCGCAAGGAGTTATAACCTGCTTTAAGAAAATTTGATGTCTGTATGCATCTTACGCATTGCAGCCACATCAGCACGAGGGCAAATCATCAGGATTTCGCCCTCTTCTGCTATAACATAGTTGTTGAGTCCCTTTACAACGGCAGTCCTGCCTTCCGATAGGCGGATAATATTATCCTTGCTCTCGTATAGATAAGCCTTAGTGTTCAAAAGCACATTGCCGTCTTTGTCGGCAGGTGCATCGTCGTGAATACTGGCCCATGTTCCTAAGTCTGCCCATTCAAATTGCCCTTGCTGCATGAACACGTTGTTACTCTTTTCAAGGATGCTGACATCAATATTCAGATTGGGAAGCCGGCTAAAGAAATCTGGAGCCGACTGGGATTCTCCGAATTCTGCTTCTGCCATCATACGGGGGATCTCCACCTGATACTCTGGTATCAGGTCGTACAACTTTTGCAGCATAACGTTTACGTTGAAGTAGAAAAGTCCGGTGTTCCAGTAGAAGTTGCCTTCCTGCAAGAAGATGTTGGCAAAGTCCTCATTGGGCTTCTCCGTAAACGACTTTATCGGGTAGAATCGGTCGCCAACCTGCTGGTCATCGTCAATCTGCATGTAACCGTAGCCCGTTTCAGGTCTGGACGGCCTCATGCCCGTAACCAACAGACAATCGTGTTTACCCACAAAATCCAATGCAGAGAGAACATCTTTCTCGAAGACCGCCTCCTTCATTATCAGATGATCAGAAGGCGAGACAAATATCTTGGCATTTGGATTTTCCTTGGCAATCACTACGGTCCCCCAAGCTACGGCAGCAAGGGTTCCGCGTCGTAGGGGTTCTTCCAATATATGCTTATCATCTACCTGCGGCAATTGTTTGTGAACAATAGGCAGATACTGAATGTTGGTAGATATGTAAATGTGTGATGGGTTAATAAACTGTGCCACTCGGTCATAGGCCTGTTGTAATAATGTTCTTCCTGTTCCCAAAAGGTCCATAAACTGTTTAGGGAAAGTCGTTCTGCTTACTGGCCACAATCGGCTTCCATTACCGCCAGCAAGAATTAGGCAATAGTTATTGTCGGTCATGATAGTTTCATATAGGTTGTCAAAAGTAAGTGCCACCAAAGGCAGCACTTACAGATATAACTCTTTTAACGTAGTTTCTCGATAACGGGGAGCAGCAAGCCCTCCATTATCTTATATCCTGCTTCGTTGGGGTGCACGCCAGGGTTATCCTGGGCTAAGTCGGGTCTCATTGCCTTACCGTCAGGAGTAACCATTGCGCTGAAATAGTCAACGTATGGAATCTTATTTTTCTTGGCGTATTCCTGAACACGGGCATTCAGATGACGGATTTTCTCCATTGCATCCGTTATAGCTGGACGCCAGCTGAAACCGCCGGCAGGCAGACAACTTGCCAAAACGACTTTGCACTTATGGTACTTAGCCAACTCAACCATCGAGCAAACATTGCCGAAGGTCAAATCCTCGTCGTATGCACCGGTGTTTTCTGCAATGTCATTGGTTCCGTAGTTGATGACAACAACTTTGGGCTTCAGATTGATAACATCCTCGCGGAAGCGGAGCAGGAACTGATAACTGGTCTGACCTCCGATACCTCTGCCGATGATATAAGGGTGATCCTTGAAGAACTGGGCACTTACTCTTGGCCATCCGTCGGTAATACTGTTACCCATCAGTACTACACGCTTTTCTTTCTTGTCAGGAGCACCTAACTCTCTGTTAGCCTGAGCATAACGCTTCCAGTTTCCGAACTCATGTTTTTGTGCGTTTACACTTGCTGCCACCATCAGTAGCAGCATAAAGAAAATCATTTTTGTTTTCATTGTCTTTATTTCTTAGATTAAACAGTAACTTCTATTTGCGAAGGTAGAGAAAAAAAAAGACTCTCGCAAACATTCTTTAAAATTTTACGTATTTTATAACAAGTTTTACCATTCTGCAACATTCATTTAGCAATGCTCTACTGCTAAATAAAAAAAGGAAAACAATCCGAATGATATCAGAACTGGAAATAGATAAACGGTTGCATCTTGGCAGTTACAAACTGGTAGATACAGAATACAGCTAATACACATATCAAACACATTACAGGAAGGGGAAGTTTGGCAAAACCTATGCGGTAACGTCTTTTCCAATTCTCCGGCAACCAATGTATGATCATTCCTAAAATAAATAAGGTAAAGACATTACTGTAGGCCTGTACGATTTCCCAAATGTTCCCGCTCCATGGCGATCCGATCCTTATGACCATATTGCTGGCTGTGTTCCAAGCTGTCTCGTTAGCAATAGCCGGGTCGAGGTTTGAACCCGAGCGGAAGAACAGACGGGTAAAGGTGATAAATGTAAAGGTTACCAATATGCACCACGCGTGCTCCAACCAACCCCAGCAACGAGGTAGGTTCATCCTTATGTAGGCCCACCTTATCCAGGCACTTACCATGATAAAAGCAACATATACCAGGAAGAGGTTCCAAAGCGGAGACGGAACCTGTGTTGCCAGCAGCCACAGAATCGCTACTATTACAGAACTGCCAATACAGCGAATCAGCAACGAACTGTCACGCCAGAACTTGAAAACCACCATACCTACACCATTCAAACCACCCCAGATAAGGAAGTTCATACTGGCCCCATGCCATAGTCCGCCCAACAGCATGGTAATCATACTGTTCAAGTTGGCCCATATCTTACGCCTTCTCTCCGGACAGTACCAAGCCGTCAGGATTACCGCTATAGCCAATACCAATACAGTGATGCTTACATACAGGTTTCCACTCAGAATCAGTGCCGAGAGTGTTAGAACGGCAATCCAGAAGATGGTACCAAACCCGATATTCCTGTTTCCTCCTAACGGAATGTACAGATAGGTTTGCAACCAACGGCTCAGGCTTATGTGCCAACGTTTCCAGAAGTTGCTACAGTTGAGCGCTTTATATGGCGAATTGAAGTTCCTGGGCAGATGGAAGCCCATCAACATGCTCAGGCCTATGGCGATATCGGTGTAACCAGAGAAGTCGGCATATACCTGCAGCGAGTACAGGAACAGCGCTGCCAGATTCTCGAAACCGGTAAAGAGCATCGGGTTATCAAATACCCTGTCTATAAAGTTCACAGCCAGATAGTCGCTCAGCACAATCTTCTTAATCAATCCGTTTACTATCCAGAAGATGGCGATGCCAAACTGTCTCCGGCTCAGGAAATACTTGCGATAAAGCTGTGGAATAAAGTCGCTGGCCTTAACGATAGGACCTGCTACCAGCTGGGGGAAGAAACTTACGTAGAAGCCGAAGTCCAGAATATTCCTAACTGGTTTTACCAGTCCCTTATACACATCTGCCGTATAGCTTACAATCTGGAAGGTATAGAACGAGATACCTACGGGTAGGATAATCTTATCTACACTAAAATATGACGTTGCTGTCAGCTCGTTCAACCACTTTGCTGCCACGTTCGAGACTTCTATCTGGGTGCCGAACATCTGGTTGATGATGTCGGCAAAGAAATAGCTGTATTTGAAGTAACACAGGATGCCTAAGTCGATGCACACACTTAATGAGAGCCAAGCCCGTTTCTTCCACCTCGCCTTACATTTATATATCAGCTGTGCAATCAGGAAATCCGAAAAAGTCACCAGCACCAGCAAGCCCACAAATGCACCGCTTGTCTTGTAATAGAATAGTAAACTTATGGCAAAAAGATACGCGTTACGCATCCAAGTTCTTCGCTGGAATATGGCAAAGACCATAAACACCAGGCTGAAGAACACCCAGAACTGGAACTGCGTGAAAAGCAGTGGAGTCTCGGGGTCGAAGGCAAAGACGTTCTGAATATATCTTGTTACAACCGACAAATCCATTTTCTATCTTATGTACTCGTTATAATCCTGCACAAAGGCATTGTAAATCAGATCGGCCATCAGCTGGTATCCTGCAGATAGGAAGTGAATGTGGTCCCTATTCATTAGGCCAGCCCTTACCCATTTACTGCTACTCCCCAGTCCGCCCATTACGCGGAACTGGTTGAAGACGGCTCCGTCGTACTCGCGGGCCAACTCAGTCATTGCCTTCTCTACAACGGGGCCGTTGGTATTGAACACACGACGGCGTCTGCCTACACGCAGCCAGCAGTCGTTGTTGGTGATAAACAGGAAAGTCGCATTGGGGTTCACACTCAGGATGTTGTTTATGAGCTGTCGATAGTTTTCCTTGAAAGTCTCAACATCGAATTTGGCTGTCGAGGTGTTGGCATCGTTGATGCCTATGCCGAAGATAACCAAGTCGGGCGGGCACAACCTGTTCAGTTCTTCAGAAAAAAGCTCACAATGCAGCCATGAGGGTACAGATGCACCGTTGATGCCGCTCCCTGTGTATGTAATTCCGACCTCATCGTTCTCTGGCCAAACGCCACGTAAGGCAAAGCTGATGCTGTCGTGCTCCAAACCTTCGAAGATGATGGTACACTCGTTGGTCGGTTGGGGGAAAGTAAACAAGAAGTCGCTACCCTCATGTTCTAAAAGCAATGTATCAGCTTCTGCTGTTACAATAAGCGGACGGCATTCTCCGCCTATCGGTTCACCTATCACCCTTAGGCGTTGAAAAGCATAAGTCTCGTCCACACTCAGAGTCAGCGAGCAGTCTTCTGAACATGCCTCAGCTACAGCACCGCTTAGGCCCAACGGATGAGAAGGCATTCTGTCCAGACAGCGAGCCCTTTTCCAACTGCCCGAAGCCGAGAATTCATAATCCTTTGGTGCATTGGTTTTGATAGCCCTAAAGGGGAACATCAATCCTCTGCTTTGCGGTCTTTCCGGCATCATCTGCGAAAAGTTACACCTCAGTTTGTGACTCATCACACCGGCTTGTACATGGCTCCCTCCCACATGCAGGATATTCACCGTACCTTCGCCTCCCTTGCGCAGATGTTCCATCTTACGGTATAGGGCTTCGAACTTATGGTGCCCGGCAGGGAATTGCAAACGGCTGGCTTCGAAGTTCACGATGGCAGAGTCAGCTATCTCCACACACTCCAGAGGCTGTGCCAGGCAAGTCCACGAAGAGACCAACAGGAATATGATTATGCTTAGCCTCCTTGTCATATCGAATCAACAATCAGGGAATCCCCTTCCGGCAGTTCCACTTTATCTTGCCCGGAACGGAATCTGTAAAACTTATAGTAGAACTGCAGGGTCTCGTATAGCATGTGAGCCATCTTCTTGGCTCCTGCCGGTGTAAAGTGAACATAGTCGGAGCCTGCCAGACCCGAGTTGACCCACTTTGTCATACTTCCTTTTCCGCCCATTACATCGTACATATTCCAGAAGGCGGCACCCGATTCGTTGGCAGCTTCCCTAAGTGTCTTTACCACCTCTGGCAAGACGGAGTAGGTTGTTATTGTGCCTGTGCTGTCCACATTGGCCATATCCGACGGACCGATAAAGACAATCTTTGCCTCTGGGGCCATCCGTCGGAACATGCTTATCATATTCTTCATACGGTCCTTATGGGCCGGCAGTTTATCCTTATTCAGATAGGGCACGCTGTTACCTCCATATTGCAGTAGGATGAGGCCTACATTCTCTCTGGCAAAGAAAGGACTCATAGATGCCCTGCTGATGTTCAGCAACTCAGGTCCTGAGCAGCCTCGCATAGGCAGGTTGTCCACATTTACGCCTCTTGAGCCGTCCAACTGAATACCCAGAATAGATGCATGGCCGTTTACCCTGATGGTAGCCGTGGACGCACCTCTGCCCAAATGGGCTGTATAAAAGTACATCTCGCCCACATTAGTTGTATCCAGTGCGATGGTGTCTCCCTTGACCGTCAGATTCAGGTCGGCAGTATCCTTGGTAAGAATGGTAACTTTATTAAACGAGCAGGAATGCGAATAGTCCTTGCCGCCCCTTGCCGAAAGGGTGATAGTGGAGCCCCACACTTCTGTCCGCTTGGCCATAGGACCGTAGAAGTTATCGCTTCCGCGCAGGTCGGCCGGACCAAAGGCCATAAACTGCTCCGGTTCTCCCGAAATGGTCTGACCGGTGGTATAGGTGGGGACCGTCTGGAGGGCGGGGACAAGTCCCACGCCACAGCCGCCGAACTCTTCCTGGAATTCCTGTCGGAGGATACCCGAGATTCTGTCGCACTCAATCTGCGAGTCGCCATAATGCATGATGCGCAGATGCTTGTTCCCTGCGTCCTGCATCTTCTCGAAGAAAGCATCCAGATATGTCTCGTCTTCATCCGGAAGGTATAGACGGGCAGGGTCTTTCTGGCAATACACATTAAACTCCTCCATCTTCTCCGTCTTCAGTGCAGCCAGTCGCTGCTCCATAATCTCCTCGGGCGAGAGTATGGCCACCGTATCTGTGTCAGCCGGCTCCTCGGGTACCGCCAACGCTTCCGTAAGCGCAGGGAATCGCAGCGTGGTATTGCCCACGCGGATGCCTCCCTGGGGGAAGAAAAGGCACAGCAGGGACAAACCTGCCAGCACACAGATGATAAAAAGCACTATATAACGGGGTTTCATACCATTCTATCCTAACAAAACGGCGCAAAATTACGAAATAATATCCGAAAACCAAAATTCAAGAGTAACAATTAATAATGAACAATTAACAATTAATAATTCTAACAACTCGTCAACTAAAAGTAACAATGTTCAACGAAAAAAACGTCAAATTATTTGGCTTTTAAAGGAAAAAAAACGAACTTGCACTCCGTAAAAGACATTGGGCCTATGAAATGCAGTCTGTTTTTACCGTTATCGTTATCGTTGGCGTTATCGTTCCCGTTATCGTTTCATGGTGATTCCATACCGGAGAGATCACCGAAAGTCCTCACCGGAAAAGCTTCGTGGTACAATGCTCACGGACGGTTTACTGCCAACGGCGAACGCTTCCACCGCGACAGCCTGACCTGCGCTCATCGCACGTTTCCCTTTGGCACTCGCCTCAGAGTAAAGAACATCAATAACGGACGCGAGGTTATTGTCCGCGTAACAGACAGGGGGCCCTTTGGCGGCAAGTACTGTATCGACCTCAGCATTGCTGCAGCCCGTATCCTGGGCATCGTCCGCCTGGGCTTTGCCGAGGTGGAGATTACCGAGTACGAAGAGACCATCATTCCCCTGAAGGCCGGTCCCATAAAGATTCCCGGCATTCAGTTCGGTACCGTTAATCTGGAGCATGACTATACGCCCGAATGGAAGATAGAACCTCTTCCGCCCCTGAAACCCCTCGAATAATCCTGTCTGAAAGACAAAAATACACATGATGAAAAAAACAATGATTCCCGCAGTCTTGGTACTGCTCATGGCTTTGACTGCCAAAGCACAGAACCCCTTTGTACAAACTTGGTTTACCAGCGACCCTGCACCTATGGTTCATAACGGTCGCATGTATGTCTATACCGGCCACGACGAGGACGGAGCCGATTTCTTCTGGATGCAGGAGTGGCGTGTCTATTCTACTGTGGATATGGTAAACTGGACTGATCACGGCTCTCCTCTGGCTCTGGAGAGTTTCTCGTGGGCCGATGACCGTGCCTGGGCAGCACAGACAGTAGAACGCGACGGAAAGTTCTATTGGTATATCTGTGCCCATAGCAAGATTTCCAATGGTATGGCCATCGGCGTGGCTGTAAGCGACTCGCCAACCGGTCCTTTCAAGGATGCCATCGGAAAACCCCTCTTCGAGAACGGTTCGTGGGACCATATCGACCCAACCGTCCTGATAGATAGCCTCACCCCTAACCCCTCTCCGAGAGAGAGGGGAACTTTAGGCGAAGGGAGTAAAAAAGTCCAAGCGTGGATTATGTGGGGGAATCCGCAAGTCTATTATGCTAAGCTGAACGACGATATGATTTCCATCGACGGTGAGGTGAAAAAGTTGGATATGACGGAAGAAGCCTTCGGCGGCCCTATCATGAGCAAGCGCGAGAAGGGAAAGAAATATAAGGATTCCTATGTGGAAGGCCCCTGGCTCCGCAAGGTTGACAGTTCCAAGTTCAAGGTCCCAAGTTCCAAGGCCTATCAGTTGCTCTATGCTGCAGGCGGTGTGCCCGAACATATCAGCTACAGCACAGCTCCCCATCCTACGGGCCCCTGGATCTATGCCGGAGAGATTATGCCCCTGTGCGATACCAAGTCGTTTACCAACCATTGCGGCGTGGCCGACTATAAGGGTCACTCTTATTTCTTCTACCACACGGGCAAGCTGCCCAAGGGCGGCGGCTTCGGCCGAAGCGTAGCTGTCGAGGAGTTCCAATATAATCCGGACGGCAGCTTCCCCACCATCATGCCTACCGACGAGGGAGTGAAGCCCATCGCCGCTTTTAACCCCTATCAGAAGGTGCAGGCCGAGACGATGGCTTTCTCCAAGGGAGTAAAGACAGAGCAGAACGACGAAATCGGCGTTTATGTGTCTGATATCCATAACGGCGACTACATCAAGCTGCAGAACGTGAAGTTCGACGGCAATACCCCCAAGCAGTTCTCTGCCCGAGTAGCCAGCGGTCTGCGTGGCGGACAGATAGAGGTACGCATCGACAGCATAAAGGGTGAATTGCTGACTCGACTGGAAGTACCCGCCACCGGTGGTTGGGAGAAATGGCAGACACTAACGGCAGATATTTATAATTCAAAATTCAAAATTCAAAATTCAAAATCTTCAACTCTCAACTCTCAACTCTCAACTCTCAACTCTCAAAGCCACGATCTCTACCTCGTCTTCACAGGACGCAAAGGTCCGAAACTCTTCAATTTCGACTGGTGGCAGATAGAGGGCGCACAGAAATCACTCGTTGTAGAGGATGGCGGAACTGGCGATTACAAGGCGATCATGAAGGAAGAGGCAAGCCTCGAAGCTCACACCGTCTTCGTACCCGAGGACCTTTCGGCTTTCAACGAGAAGAACCCTCTTCCTGTTCTTGTCTGGGGCAACGGAGCCTGCACCAACTCACCCTGGGAGCACTTCAAGTTCCTCAACGAGATAGCCTCTCATGGCTACCTTGTCTTGGCCACAGGTTACATTCCTATGGAAGAGAAACCTTACCAGGGACCTATGTCAACTACCGAGCAGCAGATTCAGTCCATCGACTGGGCCATTGCCCAGAATGCCGACCCTGCCTCTCCCTATTATAATAAGGTAGATGTTAAGAATATCTGTGTGGCTGGTATGTCATGTGGAGGTCTGCAATCGCTCTATAACTGTGCCGACCCTCGCATTACGTCCCTTATGATTTGTAACAGCGGTCTTTTTAAGAACAGCAACCGTAACCAAGCAGTGGGTGGTATGCCTATGCCCGATAAGTCCAAGTTGAAGGATATTCATACGCCCATTATCTATATTCTGGGAGGCAAGGAAGATATCGCCTACGAGAATGGCATGGACGACTTCCACCTTATCAGTCATGTTCCTGCCTGTGCTGCCAACTTCCCCGTAGGACACGGCGGCACCTATCGTCAGCCTCATGGCGGTGAATTTTCTGTCGTTGCCCTGAACTGGCTCAACTGGCAGTTAAAGGGCGATAAGCAGGCTGCCAAGATGTTCAAAGGCAAGGATTGCCTGCTCTCGAAACGCGAGGGCTGGACCATCGAGAAGAATGCCAAATTCAGCAAACTAAAGTAATAGCAAAAACTCCCACGTTGCGCTACGCGGGAGTTTTATGCACTTTAATATTAACCTAAAACAATTATTTCTTTTTATCTTTCGGCTTCATACCTTTGAGGTAAACCTTCTCGCCGTTGATCCAGCTTTTCAGCTTTGGCCAATCGCTGGGAATCCAGATATCACCCTTTGTGGTAAGGGAAAGAATGTAAAAGCCGTCGGGGTCAGAATAACTCCTGAGGCTATAATCATCGCTACCGTGATGCCGGAGCCCATTTAATATCTCCTCGATATTGAAGAACGAATAGTCCTTGGAATACTTGTAAATGTATGGCTGCTCTGGATGCTGGTTGACATAAGCCAGGGAGAGCGAATCGAGCTGTTTGTACAGCGCCTTCGCCTCTGCCCCGTACTGGGCAGGAATAAAGTAAGAAGTTCCCGTTGTAATCCCATGGCCTGAGTCATCGCTCCCGTAGGAAACCGTCTTGTGAGTCAGTCCTCCGTTTATCCCAACTTCGTCTTCATAGCCAACATCGTGCCGCCAATATACAGGATAAGTCTTTGCTCCTTTCAGGGACAGAAGGGGTTTAATTACGGGCTGGATAAGTGCTCGGAAAGCCTCGATGTCAAAGCTTTTCATGTCATTCTCCCACGTTAGGCCTGTTTCTATCTCATAGACATGTTCATAACTCCCCTTCCCAACGAAAAACTGCCCCTGGCTGTCGAAGTTCTTGTCGAAATTAAAACTTGCCGCCTCCTGAGCACCCCAGAATTCCGCCCTATTAGATTCCTTTTCCTCATAAAGGTAAGGAACTCTACCATCGGAACGGGCAAAAGCCAGTGCGTATTTTATGGTGTCGGTACCATCCTTGTGATCCTCAAAGAGATAGCTTTTAGAGGATTCCTTACTGAGACGGGCAAAGGCAAGCCGGACAGAATCTACTGCGTGCTCAAGATTCCGCCATCTCTTGGCGATAAATTCGTCATGATAGGCTTGTTCCTGTTTTCTTTTTTCTTCGCTTAGGCCTTCATCGACGGGTATTTTTTGCGTGGTTTCATAGAAGCCGGCCCACCAGGTATGTCGAATATTAGTAGAACCACCACAGTTGGTTTGTTGGTGGGAAACGCCAAAATCTAATTCTTCCAGATATTTCTCCAACTGCAGAAGCTGCTTGTTGGATTCCTGGCTAAAAACTGCGGCAGAAAATGTTGCCAGCAGGATGATTGTAAATATTTTTTTCATTGTTATTGAAGATTATCTTTACTATCTATTAATTGTGCTACTTCCTGACGCACCTGTTCGCCCCGCGAACGGATGTCCTGCATCTGTTGTGCTATAGCAAGGAACGGGTCCTTCATTTCAGGAAGAGCCCCTCTCCCGACCTCCCCCAAATGGGAGGCGTTAATTTCTGCTTCTGCCAGCATCGGCTCCTCTATCGGCTCTTGGGGAACAACTCGTTTACGCTTAGGAGTTTTCTTTGGCTTAACAGAAGGAGTCTCAGTTTGGGTTAGAACCTCAACCTTAACAGGCTCTTCCTTCACCGCTGGCGACTGTTCTGTAACCACTGGCTCCTCTAATGCGAGGGGCGGCTGCTCTGTTGTTCTGGGTGGAGCCAAGAAAATGGCGATGATGCCTGCCACACAAGCGGCTGCGGCAAGTGGCCAGAGGCGAAGGCGGCGACGGGGCTTGTTTCTTGCTTCCATCAAACGGTCGAACTCTGCCTCGTCTCTTTCCAGTTCCTGAGCCGAAGGCAGCTCCCACGAATGCTGCTCTATGGGGTGACGACCTTGCAGGTAATCCTCTATGATTTGTTTTTTATCCATCTATGTATCCTCCTTCTTTCAACAATTTGTAAATATGGCTTCTGGCATGGCTGAGCATTGTGCTGACCGACCGCACATTTATCTCTGTTATGGCCGAAATCTCTGCTGCCGTCATTCCTGCCTCGGCAAACAGGCGCCACAGACGGGCTTCGGACTTGGTTAGTGTACCGGCTGCCTTGCGAATAGCTTCTGTCAGCTCATTCTCTTCCAGCGAGCTACTGGCTGATGCTGCAGGTTGGGTTTCCTCATGCAAGATACAGAGCGAGGTGTGAGGTCGCCTCTGTTCTCTTCGCCATACATTTATGCACTCGTGCTTGGCAACCATAACGGTCAGCTTGTCGGCTTCCTCTGCCGATGCCAGCCCCTTCCACGCTTTCCAGAGCCTGATGAGCGTTTCCTGTGCTACATCCTCAGCCTCTTCCTCAGAGGAGAAGAACGACTGGCCAATGGCCATTGCCCTTCCTCGCAATTGGGGTGCTATTCTTATGAACTCAGCATGTTCCATACACCACTATAACGTCACAGGCAAGACAATGTCAAGTAAGATTAAACCTTTTTAACATTAAGGGCAAGCATGATGGCTTGCTTCATTGTATTATTAATGTTTAATCCTGAAATAGTCAAGTAATGATTTGTACTGGTCTTGGGCGGTGAGGCAGGTGTCCGTCAGGAAACCATTGATGTGTCCCCACTCTTTCAGGCCGCGATAATAAAATAGTTTGATATCGTCGGTAATGATGAAGGGGACAATACCGTTTGCCAGACATTCCTTGAACATTAGTAGGCGCCCTACGCGACCATTGCCGTCTTGGAAAGGGTGAATCTGCTCAAAGCGAACGTGGAAATCAAGGATATCTTCCAGTTTCTTTCGCTTATTACGATTGAAGGAACTGAGTAAAGCCTTCATTTGCTTATGAACCTCTTTGGGAGGGCAAGTCTCCTGACCACCTACTTCGTTGGCTAAAAGTTTGTAGTCACCTACAGCGAACCAATTCTTGCGGCTGTCTGATGTTCCCGTTTTCAATAACAGATGAAGCTGCTTGACAAGGACTTCAGTCACAGGCTCCTCAGCATGGTCGATGATGTAGTCGATGCAGCGGAAGTGGTTCACTGTCTCAACAATATCATCTACATTCACCGTCTCATCCGTAATACCGATGGTGTTTGTCTCGAAGATATAGCGTGTCTGATCATGCGTCAACCGGCTACCCTCAATGTGGTTGGAGTTGTAGGTCAGGTCTATCTGTGTGCGATGATAGATGCCACCCTTCAGTCGGGAGTCTTTTTGTTCTCTTAGAGCAGTCAGCAGGGGCGACACCTTCTTTTTGGCGGCTCCACGCTGGGGCAAAACAGCATCCGCAGGGATGTTCCATGTTTTACCTGTTAGGAAGGCTCCCTCAATCTTTCCGCTCGCACAGTAGTTGCGGGCCGTGCGTTCCGAAATGTCGAATTTCTCGGCAAACTGCATAACTGATATATACTCCATCGTCTTCTATCGGCAAGATTTTGTTCTATTTCCACCGCAAATATATTCATTTTTGCCGATACCGGCAAGTTTAAGGCAGATTTTCTGTCTTTAGCCGGTTTGTGTTGGGGGATTGAACAAAAACTCCCACGTTTTTACAACGTAGGAACTTGTTAGGTGTCAATGTTTCTTTATTGTTAAATCTTATAAGTCTTGCGTTTTATGCCGTCTGGAGTTGGCATTTCAGCAGGGGTACAAATTGTACCCCACCTGGAATTCAATTCGGGGTACACGTCGAAGAAAAGGAAGGCTTGCTTTTTCATATTTGTTCCGTTTTATTGCTTACTGGTTTCTAGTCTTGCATTTCATTTTAGGGATTTAACAATTGTTCTATGACTGAAACCACGCCACTGACGTTGCTGGGCCAAGGAGCAGCGCCAGGCATGAGTCGTCCAACAGTATCTACTAGCCGATAGGTGGGAAAACCGCTCACTTCCAGATACTGCTCAATAGCAATTTCCTGTGCTTTAGGCAAGTTGTAATGGACAGCATTGTCGGTATCAAGATGCTTTTGGCTGATGAAGGTGCGCCAAGCATCCTCGGAGCTGTTGTTGCAGAAATATAGATAGACGACGGGCTTTCCTTCCAACCGTTTCTTTAGGTCGGGAACTCGTTCCATTGCTGCACGACAGGGACCACACCATGTTCCCCAAACATCCACATAAACTACATATCCTCGGAATGGGGCAATGATACGTTCGAAGAGGGCTTTCCCGTCTGTGATGTCTTTCAGTTCCTCGTCGGAAACACGCAACGAGGCTGGAGTCCCAGCCTTAGGTTGAGCCTCTGTTTTCTGATGCTGACTTTCTGCCATGAAGTCCGCAATATGCTGATTGGCATCATCAATGGCTTGAATAAACTGGGGATGTTGAACCTCCTGATGCGCCAGTTCCATCACACGCGGCGAAGCCACATGACTTTTGCCATCAATTTCTTTCATGAAAGTCTGCGCTTTAAGGATTTCGCGAGAGGCATCGTCCATGTCGAGTGAATTGATGACACTCACCTCAAGCGGGACTTCCCGTTCGCTCTGTTCCCAATCCCAATATTGCGTAATGAGTGGCTTGCCAAGAATAGGAATGATGTCCGACCGGAAAGTGTTGTTCAATGTATCGGCTCCGCACTTCGAGGCAAGCAGCGCCTGGAAAATCTTTATTCTCTGCAGTTCCTCGTCAGTTAGCTGCACCTTTCCCTCTTGGTGTAGTTGCAGTATAAAATCTGAGGGGTCTTTCAGCCTTGTTTTTTTTATGTCTGTCTGTGCTGCAATGTAGTAGCTGATATTGGTGGTAAAATCGCGACGACACATCAAGGGCAGCTCCGAGCGTGTCCATTGCCGGGGATTCAATTCTGCTTCTGTCTTGCTCAGCAGTTCACTCTGGCTTTCGCCGCCAGAAGGCCAGCAGCATTTGAGGAGCATCGGATAAGCAAACTGATTTTGTAAGTCGTCCTTATAGTAAGTACGGAAACGGCGGGAAAGATTTGGACGAGCTGCATTCAAGGAATCCAATCTTGTTTGACACTCTGCCATATATCTGCGCTGCTCCGTTATCGTACTGTCTATTGTGAACTCGTTGGTTACTACAAATTTGGGATGAAAGTCGCTTCCTAACAATTCATTGTTGAATCGGGCATATTTGCCGCCCATTACGTAAGTGCGTTCATTCACATCATCAATGTAAAGCAAAAGGGTATCTCCGTTTTCCACAGCTAAATACCCAAAAAAGAAATGTTTCAGCGGATGCTCGAAAGCATTGCGGATAATCATCACCGTTGGGCCGTTCAAAGGCATCTTCAACTCAAAGCGGCCCTGGCTGTCTGGTTTCCCGTATCCTGAAATTTGCTTATTGTCAATCATGCGGTTAATAAAGGACTCAAAATCTGCCACCGTTTTTTCTGTGCGAACATAAACACGCAGCGTAATGCTGTCCTCCTCGGCATGTATGCCACTTGGCCACGTAGTCTCGTCCTTGGACGGGTAATCAGGCAGGAACTTCGTGGTCAGCAGCGACGTCTTATGTTTCACTCCATCAATGGTGACGGCGTTCTTCTTCAGCCGTATCTCCTTGCGCAGTCCGTCCTTGGTAAGCACCACGCGGTCTTTGCCCACTTCGGCATAGTTCCAATATTCGCAGTCGTATATGGCATACTCGTCAAACAGCCCAATGAGCCATTCGCCCGTTGCCTCGTCCCTTAGACAAAGGTTAAGACCCGATTTAACATTTGCCTGCCCCGCCATTGCAACGAGGGCGAGCAGAAGGGTGATGATGATTTTCTTGTTCATTATTCGAGTCTTGCTTTCATTTCCTCCAGCATCAGAATGAATCTATCGAACCCTGCTTCGGCGGCACGTAGAAGGAGACCGTCTCGGACAATCCGGCCATCGGGCGTGAGGGTAACATTGAATGGAATAGCGTTGAAGCCGAATAATTCTTGGAGCTGATGGAAACGGTTGTCATCAATGGCTACGTTTTCCTCTCCCTCCAGATTCTCTTGGACAAATGCGAGGTAATCCTCGCGATTGGGATTGCGCTCATTGGCCAGAAACACAAATTTGACATCCGAACGTTCCTGCAGACGATGCCGGAATTCCTTTGTCGCCCTAATCTCAGCCTTACAGGGTGCACACCACATTGCCCAGAAATCCAGAACAATATAGCGACCAGGGTATAGGGCAAGGATATCTTTCACGAAGTGTGCGGCATCACCTTCTGGCAAGGGGAGTGTGGCATCCATATCAGCCTGCTCGTTAAGAATCTGTTGAGCTTTCTTTTGGAGTG
>Ga0310691_10000504_pt1 | contig 72314 bp, 54 predicted proteins | sample 176DNAGHGlowgp2_FD_203887 | JGI IMG/M metagenome (GOLD analysis project Ga0310691, IMG submission 203887) | Sheep rumen microbial communities from Palmerston North, Manawatu-Wanganui, New Zealand - 1766 DNA GHGlow gp2 (v2) (version 2) | ecosystem: Host-associated > Mammals > Digestive system >...
GCTCCCCTCCCTTCAAGGGGAGGGGTGCCCGAAGGGCGGGGTGGGGTCTGTAATCAGCTATCGGCTAACAAGATACAGACCCCACCCCTGCCCCTCCCCTTGAAGGGAGGGGAGCGGCTGCCGCCCTGTTCTACCGGTTTATCGGACTGATTCCATTAAACCAAAAAGGCGGTGCCCTCGTGGGGCACCGCCTTTTCGGGTTTAGAAGGGCAGTCCGGTAGGTATGCCGAGCATGTCGTTGACGCTGGGCGCACCGGGCAAGTCGTTAGGCATGCCGGGAGCGAGCAGCTCGCCGGGGTCGTCCACGTTTTCGTTGTTCACGTCGAGCAGTGGCGAGCCGGCCATCAGGGGCTGGCTGAACTTAATGTCTACCACTTCCAGCTCGGGTTGCAGATATGTCTTCTTCATTGTCATGTCCTCCTTTCGTTTACTTGATTACGTACTTCTTACCGTTCACGATGTACAGGCCCTTGGTGGGCTGAGCCACGCGCTGGCCGTTGAGGTTGTACACCTCGCCATTGTCCATGGTCAATTGTCCACGGTCAACAGCATCGATGCCCGTCGAGATGCCGTCGCCCTCGATGCTGATGAACTCATAGTCGGGAGCACCAACCGTGGTGGGCAGATAGACGCGGCCCACACCCAGTGTGCCGCCGTTCCACTTGTAGAAGCCTACCGTGCCGCTGTGGTTAGCCAGCACATAGACACCGGCAGCCTGGCTGCCGTCGCTCACCTGCAGCAGGTTGGCGGTCGGGGCGGTAGCCTCGTCGGCGATGGTCAGCGTGTAGGTGCCGGCTGCACCTTTCAGCACGTAGGGCTTGTTAGCCTTGATGTTGTCCACCTCGCTGAGTGTGGCCTTGCCACCCTCGTTGGCAGTCACCACGTAGGCGGCCAGACCTGTGGGCAGCGTGGCGTCCTTGGCGCTGACGATAGTGCGGTAGCCGCTGGCACCCATCTCGATGTCGAAGGTGCTGGTCTCTGTCAGCTTGTAAAGGGCGATAGGCTGCTGGCCAGCGTTCTTAAAGTAGCGGAAGCGCAGCTGATTGCTTGCATAATTGTAGCGAAGTGCCATCGTGCTGCCATCGAACACGGCGTTTATCACTGCATTGCCATCGTTGTCAATAGCGAAGCTGTTGGTGTAAGTGTCGACATCTTCTGTCTCTTTTAAGCCATTACTGTTCGATGACACACCAATATACTTACCCGATGCACTCTGCAACGTACCATTGGTAACATCGATAGTAAACGTGGCAGCCTTGAGGGCATCGGTAGCGGTTATCTTGCTGTCAGTAATCGACACTGCGATGCCGTTTGATGCTGCATCCAACGTCTCTAAACTGCCGTCGAAGGCAACAGCGGCATGCGTTTCATCACCCTCATACACTATCAGGTACTCGCCATCGGTAATGTCGGCGGTCTCAGTCACCTTGACGAAACTGCTTGCGTTGCTTCCCTCCGGCGTGACATCCATACTCTTCACGGTCACGGTGAAGGTTTCGGAAGCCATCTTGTAATTGGCATCAGCGGCAGCGGTAACGGTGATGACGGCAGTACCAACGGCCAAAGCCTTCAGCACATCGCCCTCAACCTTAGCCACGTCCTCATCAGAGGACTCAAACGACATCACGCCGGCGTAGTCGTCTTCTATCAGATAGAACTCGCTCACAGCCTTTTGCTGGCCAACATAGAGTTCAACATTCTCCTCCACAGTCAACGCCGGGTCGGCTTTCGTCTTGCGCGAAACGATGTAGTTGCCAGTATTGATTTCGGGGGTGTTATTGTTATAGTAAAGCAGCGGGCCTACCACGACAACAGCGTCGCCAACTTCAATATCATCGACGGAAGTAAACTCTTCATTATCGAGATTCTTTCCCTTATACACCTTCAACTGGTTGGTTTCAGTGCCGTCATCCGATATACAATAAGTCAAATAGCCACCACTAATAACCGACGAACTTGAAATGCTCGAAATAATGCCCTTAACGTAGTAGTTGCCTTCGCCATACTCCTTAGCAGTGATAAAGTCAATTGCCTCCTCCACGGTGAAGGGCTTGGCCTCCGTGCCGTCGTTGGCATTGCTGTTGGTCACAGTCAGCGTATAAGAAGCCTCGGCTGGGTTATAGGTATTATTGCCTGCGAAGGAGGCGGTGATGGTGGTCGTGCCCTTCTTCACCAGTGTCACGGCACCCGTGGTCTCATTGACGGTAGCCACGGCCTCGTTGCTGCTCGAATAGGTGATGCCCGTCACGGCAGGAGTAGCCGTTGCGGTGGGAGCTGTGAAGCTCGTTGCACCAACTGCGATGTCAGCCGTGTAGGCATCCTTCGGGAAGGACAGCGTTACATCAGTCTTGCCGGGGTCTACATCCGAAGTCTTCTTGTAGAAAGCGGTGACAGTGGTCTTAATATTACTATTAATGCTGGTATAGCAGCGCCAGTCCTGAGAGTTGTAAACGCCAAGATAGCGGCTTGTTGCCGTGTTGTACAAGAAATCAGCATTTTCGGCATCGTCATGCTTGATGGTGAAAGCATTGTTTTCGTTCGTTCCCACACGCACACCATTGTTGGTATTTGTGCAGTACAGGTATTTTTCTGTACCAGCCTCTTCAAACTGATACGAACCATCAGTAACCGTCACCACCCATTGGAGATTACCGGCCACGCTACTCGTAATCTCGCTCTTGTCGTCATTCAGTGTCACCTCGGTTGCCGCAGGTGCGCTGCTGGTGCCGTTATCGTTCGACATAGCCCTTGCGCTCGTCTGGTCGACAATGACCACGACGTCGCCCGTCTTCAAGTCTGCAGGGTCGGTCTTCACCCATTTGTCGGCTGCCCAACTGGTTCCGCTTCCCACTATGAGGGCGCATAGCAGGAGCAGAGATTTCAGATAAGTAATTTTCTGCATCATAATTGATTAGTTGTTAATTGGTTAATTATAGTGATTTGTCTATGCTCAACATTGTGTTTACGCGGGGCCGTGTACATGTGCTCGCCATTCTGAAACATTCCAACTGTGCATCGTTCAACACGGGTGCTTTCATTTGTCACCTATTTATATATATCGTTTATGCGATGCAAAAGTAGTCAATAAAACTGAAACATGCAAGTAATGAGGCGAAAAAAAATGGGCAAAGGGTACCATAGGGGCGGGCAGAAAGTGTTAAAATGTGCGAAAAACATTGACAAAGCGACGCGCAGGAAGGGGCACGGAGGGCAACAATTGGCGTCGGGACGCGGATGCGCGAAATATGACGCGTCATGCGAGGCAGGAGGCGGGAGAGGGGACGCGCGAAGGCGGGAGAGAGGCGCGGGGGATGCGACCGAATCGCATCCCACTGTGGGACAACGGGTTATGGGCAAACGGGCGGGCGGCGACGGGCGGAAGGGGCCGCGCGGGGGGCCTGTTTAGGGCGGGCGGGGAGGCCATCTGGCGGCGGCGGGGAGGCTCCCCGCCGTAGCCTCAGCGGCGGCGAGGGCCGGGGGCGGCGGGAGTTTGGGCTGCCCAAAGCGGCAGTTTGGGCTGCCCAAAGTCTGGGTTTGGGCTGCCCAAAGTGGCGGTTTGGCCGGGGGAAAGTGGCGGCGGGTGCCGCGAGGGGCCGTTTTTGGGGGCTGAGAGGGCGGCGAGGCGGTGCTGGAAGGCGTGCTGGCGAAGTGTTAAAAAACGGCCATTTTTCCTGACACCCGGCGGACATGGCACCGCCAGTCGCCGCCAGGGTGATGACGATTTACGCCGTCGAGCGTCTTTTTAGTAATTGAATAACTAAAACTGAAAATTAAAAAAAGGGCGTATGAACAACAGCAAGTATCGTGGCGTGGTGGTGCCGATGGTGACCCCCGTCACAGAGGATGGCCGACTGGACGTGGAGGCCGTGAAGCAGATAGTGAAATTCTTTGCCGGGGCAAAGGTGTCGCCCCTGCTGATGGGCACCACCGGCGAGGGCAACAGCGTGAGCCAGCAGGACGGGCGGCTGCTCGTAGAGACGGCGGTCGAGGCGCGCAACCAATGGTCAACGGACAATAGTCAATGGTCAATGACCATCTACGCCGGCCTGACCGGCAACTGCTTCGCCGAACAGGTACAGCAGGCTGAGGTGTTCACGGCTCTGGGGGCCGACGTCATCGTGGCCACCCTGCCAACGTACTACGCGCTGACGCCGGCACAGATGTACGACTACTACCGGACGCTGGCCGAATGCATCACGGGGCCGCTGATGCTCTACAACATTCTGGCGACGACGCACATGTCGATACCCGTGGACGTCATCCGCCGGTTGGCCGACCACCCGAACATTGTGGGCCTGAAGGACTCGGAGCGCGACCTGGAGCGCATGGCCGCGTGCATAGAGATAGCCCAGGGGCGCGACGACTTCGCCTACTTCTGCGGCTGGGCGGCACAGAGCGCCCACTCGCTGGAGCTTGGCGGCAACGGCATCGTGCCGTCGACGGGCAACTACGTGCCGGAAATGTTTGCCCAGCTGTTCGACGCCGCCATGCGTGGCGACTGGGCGGAGGCCACCCGTCTGCAGGACGAGACCAACGAGATAGCGAAAATCTACCAGAAGGACCGCACGCTGGGCCAGAGCCTGGCAGCCCTGAAGGTGATGATGCAGACCAAGGGCCTCTGCGGCCCGTGGATGCTCATGCCGCTGAGCCGGCTCTCTGTCGAGGAAGTGCAGGAAATCATTCGCCAGTGCCTCCAGAGAATAGTGGCCACAGGGGCCTGAACAAGCGCAGGCTCCAGTATTCATCGTAAACGGTCTGGCTCGCTTGTTCAGACCCCCATCCCCCCGGCTTAGGGGGCTCAGAAAGAAATGCACATCATTGATTACGTCATCGTCGCGCTGTCCATCCTCGCCGCCATCGGCGTGGGCATGTGGTTCGCCCACAAGCAGAAGGACACGTCGCAGTATTTCGCCGGCGGCGGCAAGATACCCGCCTGGGCCGTCGGCATCAGCATCTTTGCCACGCTCATCTCGAGCGTCACCTTCCTGGCCTACCCCGGCGCAGCGTATGCCGACAACTGGATACTGCTGGTGCAGGGACTCATGGTGCCCATCGTGCTGCTGGCACTGGTGGGGGTCATCGTGCCGCTGTTCCGCAAGGTCATCCGCCTCTCTACCTACGAGTATTTTGAGCGGCGCTTCGGCGTGTTCGCACGCCTCTACTCGTCGTTTGCCTTCACGCTGGGCCACTTCTCAAAGGCCGGCACGGTGTTCTTCCTCGTCAGCATGGCGCTGGCGACGTTCCTCGACATGAACATCTATGCCATCGTGCTCATCCTCGGCGTCACCATCATCGTGCTGACGCTCTTCGGCGGCATGGAGGCCATCGTGTGGATGGACGTGGCACAGGGGTTCCTGCTCATCGGCGGCGGCATCATCTGCATCCTGATACTGCTGTTCGGCATCGAGGGCGGACCGGCCGAGACGTTCCGCATCGCCTCGGAGTATGACAAGATTTCGTTCGGGCCCTACGACTGGGACCTGACGCAGCTGACGTTCATCGTCATGGTGCTCAACGGCATCTTCTATGCCCTGCAGAAGTACGGCACCGACCAGACCATCGTGCAGCGCTACCTGGCGGCCAAAAACGACCACGAGGCCAAGAAGGCCGCCTACATCGGCGTGCTGATGTCGGTACCCATCTGGGCGCTGTTCATGTTCATCGGCACGGCGCTCTTTGCCTACTACCACGCCCAGGGGGCACCGCTGCTGCCCGAGGGCATCAAGGCCGACGAGGTTTTTCCATACTTCATCGCCCATGAGCTGCCCGTAGGCATTCGCGGACTCATCATCAGCGCACTGGCCGCCGCCGCCATATCGTCGTTAGACTCCGACCTCAACTGCCTGTCGGCCATCGCCGTGCAGGACTACTACATGCGCTTCCGCCCAAAGGCCACCGACCGCCAGCAGCTGCGCTTCGGCAAGTGGATGGTCGTGGCCGCCGGCATCGGAGCCATCGCCGTGGCATGCCTCTACATATCGTGGGGCGGCGAGGGCGTGCTCGGCGCACTGTTCTCGCTCTACGCCATCTTCTCGGCGGGCATCGTCGGCATCTTCATCCTCGGACTGTTCAGCCGCAGGGCCAACAAGCAGGGCCTCTACATCGGCATCGCCGCCGCCGTGCTCTATACGGCCTATGCCGTGCTGACCAGCACCAAGGTCGACATCGACGGCGACGGCGTCAAGCAGACCCTGCTCGACCTTGGCGACTGGAACTTCCAGCACCATAAGTACATGCTTGGTGTCTACTCGCACCTCATCGTGCTCGTCGTGGGCTATCTGGCCAGCTTCCTCTTCAAGACCCCGCTGGCCGACAAGGAGCTCACCATCTGGGGCTACCTTGAGGAGAAAAAGGCAGCCAAGTAAAAAGCCCCGCTTCATACGGCGACTGAATCGCCGCCCACTGTGTGTGGCGATTCAGTCGCCACACCCCCCAATAACCCAAAAGAAAAAAAGCAAACCTATGAGACCCATCACCCTCCAGCAGCCCCAGCGCATCGTCTTCGGCACCGGCTGCATCCACACCTTCGTAGAAGAATACCAGCGGCTCGGTCTGCGCCGCCTCTTCGTGCTCACCGCACCGCCCATCCGTCCGCTCATCGAGCAGCCGCTGGCCGACCTGCAGGCCGCCGGCATCACCGTCGATGTCTTTCAGGACATCGTCGCCGAGCCCACCCTCAACGACTTCAACGCCATCCTCCAGCGCGCCCGCCAGTTCCAGGCCGACAGCGTCGCCGGCATCGGCGGCGGCTCCGTGCTCGACGTCGCCAAACTCGTGGCAGCCTTCACCAACAGCCCCCAGCAGGCCGCCGACTGCTTCGGCACCGGCCTCATCCACCAGCGCGGCCTCTGGCTGGCCTGCCTGCCCACCACCGCCGGCACCGGCTCCGAGGTCAGCCCCAACGCCATCCTGCTCGACGAGCGCGACCACCTGAAGAAGGGCATCGTCAGCCCCCACCTGCTGGCCGACGTGGCCTACGTTGACCCGCAGCTGACGTGGACCGTGCCCGCCAAGGTCACCGCCGACACCGGCATGGATGCCCTCACCCACTGCATCGAGGCTTATACCAACAAGTTTGCCCACCCCACCGTCGACATCTATGCCCTCCAGGGCATCCGCCTCATCGCCGCCAACCTGGAGCGCTGCGTAACAATGGCCGCGGCCGGTGCCCCCGCCGCTGGTGCCCCCGCCGCCCCCGCCGCCGGTGCCCCCGCCGCCACTGTGTGTGGCGATTCAGTCGCCACAACCCCCGCCCCCGCGTTCGTCGAGGCCCGCGAGGCCCTCGCCCTCGGCTCCCTCTATGGCGGCCTCTGCCTCGGACCCGTCAACACGGCCGCCGTCCATGCCCTCAGCTATCCGCTGGGCGGTGAGTTCCACATCCCCCACGGTCTCTCGAACGCCATCCTCCTGCCCTCAGTCATGAAGTTCAACGCCGAGGTATGCCCCCAGCGCTATGCCGACGTAGCCGTGGCCTTCGGCCTGCCCGAAGCCGCCACCCCCGAACAGACCGCCGCCCGTGGTGTCGACTTCATCTACCGGCTGGCCGCCGCCGTCGGCATTCCCGACAAGCTGACGGCCCTCGGCATCCCCCAGTCGGCCGTCGACGGCATGGCCAAGGCTGCCATGGACGTGCAGCGCCTGCTGAAGAACAACCCGCGTCCCGTCAGCGAACAAGACGCCCGCGACATCTACAACTCGCTCTATTAACGTTTAATGTCTTACGTAACATGAAACCCATATTAGCCATCACCATGGGCGACCCCGCCGGCATCGGTCCTGAAATCACCGTCCGCGCCCTCAACCGCCCCGAGACCTACGAGAAGTGCCGTCCCCTCGTCACCGGCGACGCCGCCATACTGTGCCAAGCAATTCAGTTGCTTGGCCTCACCCTAAAGGTCAACGCCATCCAGCGCGTCCAGGATGCCCGCTTCGAGCACGGCACCATCGACGTCATCGACCTCCACTGCGTCGACCCCGCCACCTTCCAGTTCGGACAGGTACAGGCACAGTGCGGCAATGCCGCCTTCCAGTATATCAAGAAAGCCATTGAGCTGGCCATGGCCGACGAGGTCGACGGCACCGTCACCGCACCGCTCAATAAGGAGGCCCTCAACCTGGCCGGTCACCACTTCGACGGCCATACCGAGATATACGCCACCTTCACCGGCACGAAGAAGTACGCCATGATGCTGGCCGACGAGAACATCCGCGTCATCCACGTCTCTACCCACGTGCCGCTGCGCAAGGCGTGCGACCTGGTGAAGAAGGCACGCGTCATCGAGTGCGTAGAACTCATCGACGATGCCTGCCGACAGTTCGGCATCGACCACCCACACATCGGCGTGGCCGGCCTCAACCCCCACAGCAGCGAGAACGGCATGTTCGGCTATGAGGAGGCTCAGGAGATTACCCCCGCCATCGAGGAGCTGCGCCAGCGCGGCTTCAACGTCGACGGTCCCGTGCCCCCCGACAGCGTCTTCGCCAAGGCCAAGTGCGGACAGTTCGACGGTGTCGTCGCCATGTATCATGACCAGGGGCATATCCCCCTGAAGGTCTGTGCCTTCAACTGGAACAAGGAGACGGGCAAGATGGAGTCGGCCTCGGGCGTAAATATCACCCTCGGACTGCCCATCATCCGCGTCAGCGTTGACCACGGCACCGCCTTCGACGTCGCCGGCAAGGGCATCGCCAACGACTCGGCCATGACCCTCTCCATCGACTATGCCACCCGCATGGCCATCTACCGACGCGCCCATAGCGGCAAATAACGAATAATGAATCTACCGACGCGCCCATAGCGGTAAATAACGAATAATGAATCTACCGACGCACCCATGGCGGTAAATAACGAATAATAGATAATGTATAACAACGGCCACCGCCTGCTCGTCATCGCCGACGACATCACCGGCGCCGCCGAGATAGCCGGCATCGCCCACGCCCTCGGCCACCCCGTCCGCCTGCTGTGCGCCACCGCCCCCGGCGTCCCACCGCCCACCCATGCGTCCGCCGCTCCGGCCGCCCCCGCCGCTTCGGCCGCGTCCACAGTGTGTGGCGATTCAGTCGCCACAGCCCCCGCCCCCGTCCTCACGGTCATCGCCACCGACACCCGCTCCATGACCGAGGCCGAAGCCTCGGCTGAGACCCGTCGTGTCGTGGCCTTCGGTTTTCCCGAAGGCTCCATCCTCTTCAAGAAGACCGACTCCGCCCTGCGCGGCCATGTCGTCGCCGAGCTCCGCGCCCTCCTACAGGCCACCGGCTACCCCCGTGCCGTCTACATGCCCGCCAACCCCTCAAAGGGCCGCATCATCCGTGACGGCGTGTATTATATTAGAGGAGAGAAGAGAGAGGAGAGAGGAGTGTTCACCCCCCTCCACGAAACGGCTTTCAGCTACGACCCTGAATTCCCCGCCCACACGTCAGTGCTCCGCGAGCGTTTCCCCGAAGCCGAGTCGTTGGGCATCATCATGCCCGATGCCGAGAGCGAGGCCGACCTCCGCAGCATCGTCGACCGCTACGCCGACGGCCACACCCTCTTTGCCGGTGCCGCCGACCTGTTCAGGTGTCTCATCGCCAACACTCCCGCGAGCGTGCATACCACTCCCCCCTCCCGCACGGGAGGAGAAGAAGGTGGATTTCGGGGAGGAGAAGGGGGTATGTTCCCCCTCATCCTCTGTGGCAGCACCCAGAGTCGGCCCCTTGACCTCGGCATCCCCATTATCCCCATGCCCCGCGAGGTCTACGACGGTCAGGAGGATGCCGCCTACTGGTTCGCCCGCCTCTCCGCGAGCAAGCATGCCAATCACCCCTCCCGCACGGGAGGGGAAGGGGGTGGATTCCCAGAAGTGGAAGGGGGTGGGTTCTTGCTCACCATCCCCCACACCCACCGCACCGGCCACGATGTCGCCGTTCACCTGCGCACCGTCATGGCCGACATGGCCCGCCGCCTCGTCACGGCCACCTTCCCCCACCCGACGGACGGCGGCTGCCGCAGTCTCCACCTCATCATCGAGGGTGGTGCCACGGCATGGGCCACCCTACAGGCCCTCGGCTGGACTGACTTCGACATCGTCCGCCAGGTGGCCCCCGGCGTGGTACAAATGAGAAGCGCCACCAGCGGTGCGCTGGTGACGCTTAAACCGGGCAGCTACCCGTGGGGCGGCCTCTTTGAGCCGTCAGCCATCGGGACACAATAGTCCCTCAGCCCCCTTGCCATGTGTCTTTCGGCAGCCCCCCTGGGCCATGCTTAGGGGATGCCTGCGCCGTTGGTCGGTATCATCCACAGCTTCAGGTTGTTAGCCATGCGCTTCTTCATGTTGGGACTAACGGCCTTGATGATGATGTAGGGCTGCGTCTTGCTTTCATCGCCGACCTGCTTGATGGCCACCTTGCCCTGTATCTCAAGCATGTCGGTGTCTACCATGAGGACGTTAAACACATGGCCGTTGGCGTTCTTCGTGCCGGTGTAGGTCAGCACGTAATACTCCTCCCAGCCGTTCTCGGCGGTCAGCGTCAGCTCGCCGTTACACACCATGTCGGGGTAGCGCTCGGCACGGTTCTTGGCTTTCTTGGTGTAGATGACACCCTCGCCTTGATACTTGTCGGTAGACTGCCAAGCACCGTTGGGATACTTGCCCTGAGCGTTCGCCGTCAGCAGGCAGAACAGGGCCATCAGACTCATAAGGATTCTTTTCTTCATACGTTCTTGTTGCTTTATATTGGTTATCATTTCCGTTAACTGTCTTGTCGTTACTGCTTGTCGGCAAACTCGACACACACCAGGAAGCTCATACCCGAGAAGTTCACCTCGTCGGCATCGCGATAGTACACACGGATGGTGCCTGCCGGACAGGTGATGGCCTTGCCCTCGCCCCCATCGGCATTGTATGCATCGTAGGGCTCCACCGTGCCGCCGCACTTCGCCTGCAAGCCAGCCACCAGTGCTGTCATGCGCCGCTTGGCCTGAGCCTTCTTATGGTCGGAAACTTCGGTAAGGGTCAGGTTCTTGCCGTCGTCGGCCACCCACAGCGTCCATTGGGCACCATAGGCCGTGCCGCGCACCTCCTCGCCGACTTCGAGCTTGGTGAGCTTAAAGCCCTTCTCGCCCAGCGCGGCATCTATCTTCGCCTTCGCCTGTCCGAGGGGCACGCCGAGGAACGCGATATGCCCGTCCACGACGACGGGGTCGTCAATCGTCACGGGTACTGCGGCGGCCACCGTCTTGGCAGCCTTGCGTACCGCCTTGCGCTTCTGCGCATCTGCCTGGCCCACGCCCAACAGGAGCAGTGCGGCCAGCAACACAATCATTCTTTGCTTCATAGTCGTTATACTTTTAGGTCGTTAGTACATTATAAAGACGTACAGGCGTGCGAAATGGCATCACTGCGCCGCTCAGAACTGCGTGTCCTCGAACTTAATCACTATCTCGCCCTGTTCGTTGAAATAGTAGTTACTATGGTAACACATACCGTCGCAGAAGGGGGCATCAGCATAGAACTTCATCAGCACATTACCGTTCCAGTCGACCAGTCTGTCTTCTCCATCATAGTCAACGTCGCACTGGAAATACCGGTCGTTATAGGTACGAACCCTATTGATGCCGAAGTTCAGTTTGGCGTGCTTCTTAAACGACGAATCGACCAGATAGAAGCCATCGTCATAGTATTTCCAGATGGCATAGCCCGTGGTCATAAACTCGTCAATGCGCACATTGGTAGGCTGCGGCTCGCTCCACACGAACTTGCCCGTCTTGTCGATAAAGTAGCTGCGTTTCGACTTGTCGGTCACCAGTGCCACGCCGGTATAGAAGTTGCCGGGACGGTTGGTGTACATGGGCTGGATGACCCACTGGCCGTTGTGGTCGATGAATCCCCACTTGTTGTCCGTATTCATGGCCCTTGACAGTCCGTTGTAGAAGGCACCGCCGTCGTTGGCACCAAAGCCCGAGAAGTCTGGCTGGATGGCCCACTGGCACTTCTCGTCGCGATAGCCCCACCAGCCATGATTGTCCCTGATGACAAACACGGGCGAGAGCCCTTCTTTGGTGGGATAGAGGCGGAAGTCCCTCGATGTGGATTTGCTCACCGGCATGGTATTAGAGAGGACGTTGCCGTTCACGTCGATATGATACCACACCTCGTCATCTGACCAGCTGCCGGCCTTCTTCTCCTTTTTCATTATAAACGCCACGCCGTTAAGGAAGGTCGAGGCCTGAGCCACGTCGCTAAACTCCTTGACCATGTTGCCGTTCTCGTCAAAGATGATAACGTGTTTCTTGCTCTTTGAGTAGACCAACAGGCGGTTGCTGTCGTAGTCGTTGTCATAGCCACTCACGTCGCCTATGTAGTTTACCTCATAGCCTGGGAGCTCGTAGCCCAGGGGCAGGTCGAACACCTTATTACCTTGCTTGTCGATGACAAACCAGCCTTTCTTCCAACAGACAACGGCCCGGCCGCACGAGAAGCTGCGGAGCCACTTCACCCCACCGTCAAGCACCATCGTCTTGGTGGCTGCCGTCTCGTGAACCGTCCGCACAGTGGCAGTGCCACTGGCTGTAGTGATACTGCTTTCGTCGGCCTTCGGCTCATTGTCTGCGGCATTATTGCCGTCGTTGTTTCCACCTGATAGCGCGTTACTCACGGCGTCAAGTCCCTTGCCCAGTTTCTCTAACCAGCTCTGGGCGCACACCTGCTGCGTCATGCCACAGAGCATGAGGGCAGCGAACACGATTGATTTCTTCATGTCTTTGTCTTCTTGGGGTTTGTTACTTCAGGTTCTCCATGCACCACTGCTCCAGGGCATCGTGCGAGTCGTTGTCGCCGACGAGGATGAGGTAGTAGCGGTTTTCCGCCATTTTGCCAGTTCAGAGCGTCAGGGTGACCACGTGGCCGAGACGGCCGTCGGTGAAGCGGAGGGTGGCACCGATGGCGGCGGCACGCTGCTTTGCGACTGCAAATGTACAAAGTTTTGCGCAAATAACACGCTACCGCAGGCCGTTTTTTCCTTCCGGGTGCAAAATTAAGCGTTATCGGCGAACGCCCAATAGCGGTTTACCGTGATTTTTGCTTTCCACTTGCCTTCCACCCACTTATTCGTACCTTTAAAGCGAAAGAAAAGCACGCTTTCCTTTTGCTTTTCGCTCACTTATTCGTACCTTTGCGGCAAAGAAATCTAAAACAGACGATTATGAGTAAGCACAAGATTGGCAAGCGACTGAGCAAGAAGGCCCTCGTGGAGGCCCTGCAGACGCTGTTTCAGCAGAACCCCAACGAGTCGTTTTCGCTGAAGCAGATATTCAAGAACCTGAAGTTGTCGACCCACCCGGCAAAGATGATGGCCGTGGACGAGCTGGACGAAATGGCCTGGGACGACTACCTGACCAAGACATCGGACAATGCCTACCGCCTGAACCAGAAGACACAGGTGCAGGAGGGCACGTTCATCCGTAAGGCCAACGGCAAGAACTCGTTCCAGCCGGACGACGGCAGCAAGCCCGTGTTCGTGTCAGAGCGCAACTCGATGTTTGCCCTCAACGGCGACCGTGTGCGGGTGGCCATGATGGCCCGCCGCGAGCGCCACATGAAGGAGGCCATGGTGGTAGAGATACTCTCGCACAAGGTCGACCAGGCGGTAGGCAAGCTGAAGGTGGAGCGCGACTTTGCATTCCTGGTGACCGAGGGCAACATCTTCGTACACGACATCCTGATACCCAAGAAGAAGCTGAAGGGCGGCAAGGACGGCCAGAAAGCCGTGGTGCGCATCACCCAGTGGCCGTCGAAGGACTCGAAGAACATCGTCGGCGAGGTCATCGACGTACTGGGCAAGGAGGGTGACAACGACGTCGAGATGCACGCCATCCTGGCACAGTACGGCCTGCCCTACAAATATCCTAAGCACGTCGAGGAGGCTGCCGAGAAGATAGAGCCAGGCATCACACCAGAGGAGATAGCCCGCCGCGAGGACTTCCGCGAGGTGTGGACATGCACCATCGACCCCAAGGATGCCAAGGACTTCGACGACGCGCTGTCGTTCCGCGAGCTGCCAAGCCGCAAGGCTGGCAGCGGCAAGCTCTACGAGGTCGGCGTACACATTGCCGACGTGAGCCACTACGTCAAGGAGGGCTCCGTCATTGACAAGGAGGCCGTCAAACGGGCCACGAGCGTCTATCTGGTCGACCGCACCATCCCGATGCTGCCCGAACGGCTGTGCAACTACATCTGCTCGCTACGTCCTGACGAGGAGAAGCTGTGCTACAGTGTGGTCTTCGTTTTAGACGAAGACGCCAACATCAAGAGCTACCGCATCGTACACACCGTCATCAAGAGCAACCGCCGTTATGCCTACGAGGAGGTGCAGGAGATTCTGGATGCGAGAAAGGAGAAAGGAACAGTGAGGAAGGAAAAAGGAGAAGTGAGGAAGGAGGATGCCGCCGACGGACAGGACTACGCCCAGGAGCTGTGTATCCTCGACCAGCTGGCCAAGCGGCTTCGCGAGCGCCGCTTCAAGGGTGGTGCGGTGAAGTTCGACCGCGAGGAGTTGCACTTCGACATCGACAAGGACGGCAAGCCCACACGTGCCTACTTCAAGAAATCCACAGATGCCACGCAGCTCATCGAGGAGTTTATGCTGCTGGCCAACCGCACCGTGGCCGAGAGCATCGGCAAGGTGAAGCAGCCATCATCCACCACCCATCACCCATCACCCAAAAAGGCCAAGACCTTCGTCTATCGTGTCCACGACCAGCCCGACCCCACCAAGCTGGAGGCGCTGCGTGAGTTTGTGGTCAAGTTCGGCTACAAGATGAAGACCGCCGGCACGAAGGGTGCCATCTCGCGGTCGCTCAACAAACTGATGGACGACTGTCAGGGCAAGCGCGAGCAGAAGCTCATAGAGACCGTGGCCCTGCGGGCCATGATGAAAGCCAAGTACTCGACGCACAACATCGGCCACTACGGACTGGCCTTCGACTACTATACCCACTTCACATCGCCTATCCGCCGTTATCCCGACACGATGGTACACCGTCTGCTGACCAAGTATCAGGACGGTGGCCGCTCGGCCAACCAGGACAAGTACGAGGAGCTGTGCGAACAGTCGTCAGACATGGAGGTGGTGGCCCAGCAGGCCGAGCGCGACTCCATCAAGTACAAGATGGTGGAGTTCATGGGCGACAAGGTCGGCGAGGTGTACGACGCACACATCAGCGGCATACAGTCGTACGGCATTTACTGCGAGATAGACGAGAACCACTGCGAGGGCATGGTGCCGATGCGTGACCTCGACGATGACTACTACGACTTCGACGAGCGCAACTACTGCCTTGTAGGCCGTCGCCACCACCACAAGTACCAGCTGGGCGACCCCATCCGCATTCGTGTGGCCCGTGCCAATCTGGAGAAGCGCCAGCTCGACTTCGCCCTCGAGGAATAAGCCGCCGGTGTTTGGCTGCGACTGAATCGCAGCCCACAGTGTGCTGCGATTCAGTCGCAGCAACCACCGCCCCCATCACCCATCACCCATCACCCCCAAAAACCACCCTATGAACTACCAAGCAAACGAACAACGCTACACCAACGGCATGCAGTACACCCGCTGCGGCCGTAGCGGTGTACTGCTGCCCCAGGTGTCGTTAGGCCTGTGGCACAATTTTGGCAGCGTCGACCCCTACGAGCGCAGCCGCCAGATAGTATGCTATGCCTTCGACCATGGCATCACCCACCTCGACCTGGCCAACAACTACGGCCCCGTCTACGGCGCTGCCGAGGAGACCCTCGGCCGCCTTATGGACGACGACCTGCGGCCCTACCGCGACGAGCTATTCATATCCACCAAGGCTGGCTACGACATGTGGCCGGGCCCCTACGGCAACTGGGGCTCGCGCAAGTATCTCATGGTCTCGCTCGACCAGTCGTTGCGGCGCATGCACCTCGACTATGTCGACCTGTTCTACAGCCACCGCTACGACCCGGAGACCCCCGTAGAGGAGACGCTACAGGCACTCGTCGACATTGTCCGTGCCGGCAAGGCCCTCTATGTCGGCATCTCCAACTGGCCCTTAGAGCCCCTTCGCCATGCCATCGACTACCTGCGCCGCCATGACACGCCGCTACTCATCTATCAGGGCAAGCTCAACATGCTCCACCGCGAGCCTATGGATGATGGTATCCTGCAGCTCTGCCACGACGAGGGCGTGGGCTTCATCGCCTTCTCGCCACTGGCCCAGGGGCTGCTCACCAGCCGCTATCTTGACGGCATACCCGCCGACTCGCGCATGGCTAAGGGCAAATTTCTGCGTCCTGACATGCTGACCGACGACCTGCTGCGCCAGCTGCACCAATGGAACGACGAAGCCCAGGCCAATGGCCTGAGCCTCGCAGCGTATGCCCTCCGCTGGCTACTTGGTCAGCAGGGCGTGACCTCCGTATTGGTGGGTGCCAGTTCTACTGAGCAACTGCAGCAGAACCTGAGCAGCGTCATCCAACCTTAGCCACCAGTTCGGCAGGGTATTTTGGCATGGCACCGTTCTGGGTGCAGACGTATGCCGACACCTCAACGGCTATGCGGTGTGCCTCCTCCATGCGTTTGCCGTTGAGGATGGCCGCACAGAACGAGCCCGTGAACGAGTCGCCGGCACCCACCGTGTCAGCGACCTTCACCTTAGGTGTATCCTGGAACGAGGTCAGGCCCGGTGCAAAGACATACGACCCGTTGGTGCCACAAGTCAGCACCAGCATTTGCAGGTCGTACTGGGCCAGCAGGCGCTCGCAGGTGCCGCGCATGTCGAGCCCCTCGAAGCCGTACATGCGGTTGATGACTACCAGTTCCTCGTCGTTAATCTTCAGGATGTTGCAGCGCTTCAGCGACTCCTCGATGACATCCTTGGTAAAGAACTGCTGGCGCAGGTTGATGTCGAATATCTTCAGGCAGTCGGCAGGGGCATCGTCCAGAAACTGCCGGATGGTAGCCCACGACGTGACGTTGCGCTGGGCCAGCGAGCCGAAGCACACTGCCCGGCAGTGGCGTGCCACGTTGGCTATCTCCGGTGTGTAGGGTATATTGTCCCAGGCCACGCCCTCCTTGATTTCGTAGGCCGGTATGCCGTCGCCCGACAGCGTCACCTGTACCGTGCCTGTGGGGTATGGTACACGCGGCATCAGATAGTTCAGACCATGCTCCTTCAGTGCGTCGATAGTCTCCTCGGCCAGTGCATCCTCACCCAAGGCACTCACGGCAAGGGTGTCAAGTCCAAACTGGCCAGCATGATAGGCAAAGTTGGCAGGAGCGCCACCCAGTTTCTTTCCGTCGGGCAACACGTCCCACAGGGCTTCGCCGAGCCCTACTACATAACGTTTTTCATCCATATTGCTTGTATTGTTTTAGTGTTTGACTTGCGGAATATACGAGAAGAGGTAGACCACACCGATGGCCATGACGGCCACGGCCCCGGCCTGTCCTACGGCATCGCTGCAGAAGCCCATGACGAGCGGGAACACGGTGCCGCCAAACAGTCCCATAATCATCAGTCCGCTGACCTCGTTCTGCTTGTCGGGCACCGTGAGCAGTGCCTCAGAGAAAGCCATCGAGAAGATGTTTGAGTTGCCATAGCCCACCAGTGCGATGGCGCAGTAGAGCTCCCACTGCTCGGTGCCGAAGAACATGCCAACCATGGCGAGTGCCATCATGACGACGCTGACGATGAAGAACCAGCGAGTCTTCATGACGCGCAGGAAGAAAGAGCCTGTTAGGGCACCGATAGTACGGAAGATGAAGTACAGCGAGGTGGCAAAGGCTGCCTCGTTGAGCGTCATGCCCAGCCGCTCCATGAGCAGTTTCGGTGCCGTAGTATTGGTGCCCACGTCTATGCCCACATGGCACATAATAGCCAGGAACGAGAGCAGCACGATGGGCTTGCCCAGCAGTCGCAGGCAGTCGACGAACGACGACGACCGTCCGCCGCTGATTTCCTCCTGGATGGGTGTCGACCATAGCAGCAGTGTGGCCAGCACGCCGATGACGAAATAGATAAGGAACAGCACACGCCAGTCGTAGCCCAGCGAGGGTATGACCTGCGTGGCGCCCCACATGGCCAGATAGGGAGCCAGGAATGAGGCGATGGCCTTGACGAACTGTCCGAAGGTCAGCGTCGATGCCAGGTTTTTGTCGCCGATGATGAGCATGGCCAGCGGGTTGATGCTCGTCTGCATCAGTGCGTTGCCGATGCCCAGCAGCGAGAAGGCCACCAGCATGACCCCGAACGAATAGCCCAGCAGGGGTATGAACAGCGACACCACGGTGACAACGAGCGACAGCAGGACGGTCTTTTTACGACCTATCTTGTTCATCAGCATGCCCGTGGGCACCGAGAAGATGAGAAACCAGAAGAACACCAGCGACGGCAGCGTATTGGCCACGGAGTCGTTCAGTGCCAGGTCTTCTTTCACATAGTTGGAGGCAATGCCCACCAGGTCGACGAAGCCCATGCAGAAGAAGCAGAGCATCACCGGAATCAGATAGATAGATTTGTTTTCTTTAGCCATTGGTATGTTTGATTTTTTAATTTGTAGAGGAAGGAGTCAACTCATCAACTCATCAACTCATTTAATGCCATAGATGGTTGCCTTGCCGCCATTCACCTTCAGCTGGTTGTACGGCTCTGAGGGAAACACGAGGTTGGTCATGGCCATCTTGCCGTCGGCGTCGAACACCTCGATGCTGCTGTTGTCGATGAAGATGCGCAGCTGGCGTATGTCGCCGTAGGTCGGAGCCACCGTCTTCACGGGGAATGCCTCGCTGAAGCTGGCATAGCTACGTGTGCGGTCCATCGAGAACGTGTGTGCGGCGGCATCGTAGGCCATCACCACCTGCTCGCCGACGCTGTTGGCCAGCGTCAGTTCCATGGAGCCCTTCACGTCGACCACCAGTTCACAGGCTGCCGTCAGCTTTTTCTGCTCCTTGCCACGCAGCGCCGCCAACTCCTTCGAGGGGGTTACGCTACAATATGTCTGTCCGTTGTACTCAAAGAGTCCCAAGTCGCGGGGCACGGAGTTTGCCGAGCGGAACTGCTTGGTAGGCACCTGATTGGCATACTGCCAGTTCGACATCCATGCCAAGGCTATCCGTCTGCCGTCGGGGGCATTGTCGAAGGTCACCGTGGCATAGTGGTCCTTGCCATAGTCCATCCATCGTGTGTCCTTATGCTCACAGCTGAAGTGACGGCCGTCGAAGTCGCCCACGAAATACTGCGTGGCACTGCCTCCGAAAGGTCCGCCAGGGTTGATGTTACAGATGAGCAGCCACTTCTGGCGGTCAGTACCGCGCACCTGGAGCTTCATCAGGTCCGGACACTCCCACACGCCGTCATGACACCCCAGGTCCTTGCCGAAGGCACTCTCAAACTTCCAGTCCGTCAGGTTGCTGCTGGTGAAGATGCGCATCTCCTGTCCCACGGCCAGTATCATGTTCCACTGCTGTATTTCCGGGTTCCAGAACACCTTCGGGTCGCGGAAGTCCTCGACGTTGCTCACCAGCACGGGGTTGCCCTTATACTTCTCGAACGTCATGCCGCCATCCTTCGACACAGCCATCGACTGCACCTGGCTTCGCTCGCCTGCCGAGGTGTAGAAAGCCACCACGCGCCCGCCTTTCTTATCTACCACACACGAGCCGCTGAACACGTCGCCCAGCGCGTCAGGCTCTATGGCCGTCGGCTGGTGCTCCCAGTGTATGAGGTCACGCGATGTGGAGTGTCCCCATGTCATGTTCTCCCACATCGAGCCATAGGGGTTCCACTGGTAGTAGAGGTGGTAGACACCATCTTTATAGAACATGCCGTTGGGGTCGTTCATCCATCCGTATGCCGGCGTGTGGTGATAGGCTGGGCGGAAGCGCTCACGGTTGGCGGTGTCGAAGGTGTTGCTCTGTTTCATCTCCTTCCAGCAGAGGAAATCCTTCATAGCGCCCGTAAAGCGGCGGTCGCCGTGGAAGAAGATGTCCAGCAGCACCTCGCCCTCGCCATATCGCTGCAGGTCCAGCGGCACGTAGTAGTCCACGCGGTCTACGGCCAGCCTCACGTTGAGCTTCTTCACCTGCTGGTTGTTGGCCAGCACCTTGATGGTGGCATTGTCCTCGCGCTCCTGTACAGGCAGCAGCAAGTATTTGTTTTTCACTTCCACACGTTGCATGGCGTGGCTCTTGCCCAGCACCAGCGGCTTCTCCTGAGCCGAAGCCACCGTCATAGCGGCCACAGCCATCAGCGTCAGCATCAGTCTTTTCATTCTCATCGTTGTCGTGTCTTTAGTTATTCGTTAAAAATATTTGCCGCAAAGTTAGCCCCTTTTCCCCTTTTGGGGTATAACTTATGATACAAAAACTAACAAAAAACGTTCATTGCAACAAAAATAGCTGCCCGTGAACGCTTTTTCCCAGCCCTGCCAGCAGAAAAGAGACCTGTCCTGACGCTGCTTCTCCAGAGCATTCAGGACAGGTTACAGCAGGCACCGTCGGTGTGCCAGGCTGTCAGAAACACTACTAACTTACTACAACAATCCTTTACCTAACAATGTATTTCTTTCCATTGGCTATATAGAATCCCCTCTGCGTGCCGTCAGCCACCCTGACACCAGTCAGCGTATATATGTCAGCTGTTGCCGGCTGCGGCTCTACGCTTACATTCCTGATAGCTGTCAGCACCCCATTATCAGTATAGATAGTGATGGCCGGACATTTTTCCTGTATCTGGTCCCAGTAGGCATCCTTCAGTATGACGCCTCTGACATCCAGCGAGGTGGTCTCCGGTGCCAGCTTGTCCTTCAGCACGGCAAAGTCGTCATAGTCGACGCGGAACCAGTCGCCATTTGCGTTCTGACAGTCGCCGCGCATCAGTGACCCCGTCACCTTGACATCGCCCTTGAGCGAGTTGTCGGCACATGCCGTCAGCAGCTGGTCGCCGACCATGGGCTGGGGCTCCACGACCACATTGTCCACATAGACCTCCTGTGGCGCGGTGACATCGCCCGTCTGTGCTGTGATGGCAAACACGCCGGGGAAGTCGTTCATGCCGTCGTTGGTTGAGAAATCGAGCACGACCTTCTGCCATGTTCCCTCGCCGCCATACCATGCGGCAGTCTTCTGCCAGTAGTTGTCAGCACCCTCGTTGGTGGGGTCTGACAGTTCCACGAGTACGTTTTCATTCTGAGCCTTCTTAATCATAAACGAGAAGCGGCGGTTACCCTTCAGGTCAAGGGTCATCCAGTCGCGGAAGGGCAGTGCCAGGTGTTTCTGTCCGAAGTCATTGCCCGTCATGGTAAACTTCAGGCACTTGGCCGATGTATTAATACCATCCTTCTCAGGATTATCCACCAGCGAGGGGTTTCCTCTGTCCCACCATCCGGCGAACTCGTTACGCGACGTGACCGTCTCGTCCTCGCCGTCCCACAGCACAGTCTGTGCAAAACATGTTGTCGTCGTGGCAAACAACATTCCGAGTAAAAAGATTTTCTTCATACGTTTTTAATGAGTTAGTTAATACTTTGTTGGAAAATGCTGATTCAAATCGGAGCGGGACTAACCCATCGTGCAGGTCTTCCCCGCTCCGACCCGTTGTTTATTGGCTTAATACTGCGTCACCTTCACATTGCTCACCGTCACCGAACCGCCATAGTTGTTGACGCTCCAGCAGTTTTTGTCGATGCCGTAGATGCGCTGTGTGTAGCACACCTTATCGTTGACGTACATCACCATGACGGAGTTGTCCGTATAGATATCTATATTATAGGTATTGTCCGCCGGTCGGTCGAAGCCATAGCTGTCGATGCCGTTGATGAATCCCTTGCCATAGACCTTCTCGGTGGTCTCCTTGTCGTCGACGACGACAGTGCGCTCTATGTATCCCTCCTGCTCGAAGTTCACCTTGCGCCAGTTCTCGTTTTCGGGGTTGAACACCATGGTGTAGTAGTAGTGTGGGTCAGTGCTGCGCACCAGCGATATGCCGAACTTGTCCCAGCCCGTCGATGTCTTCACCGTCAGCGCCAGGTGGTTGTGCTTGCCCAGCCTGTTGTAGAGCACGTAGGCATCGTCGCCCGTCAGCGTGCCGTCGGCATAGCCGTTGCAGTCCATGATGCTGACCTCCTGCTGCTGGTCATACTTGGCCGCCATCTTGGGCACGGCTACCAGTGTCAGCGTGCCGTCGGCAGCCTGCTGCACCTTGTGGCAGACCAGTGCCCCTGACCAGTTAGGCTCCTCGCCGTCCTTCTCGCCACCCACGCTGATGTTCTTCTCGTCGATGTCGCCGCCAGAGCGCCACGGGCACCATCCCCAGATGAATCGCTCCTGACCGTCGGAGGCCGTCTTGCCGGCATAGAAGGCACGGCTGTCCAGCACGCCCTCGCGTCCGTCCTGCGGCCATCGCGGTCCGTTGTTGAAGCAGTCTTTCAGGTCGTCCCAGCTGTTGCCTACCATGTATTTCACCTTCCGGCTCCAGGGTGTAGCCACTTTCTCGCTATATACCAGATACCAGTAGCTGCCCATCTTGAAGATGTCCGGACACTCCAGGAATCGGTCCCATATCATCTTGAAGTGTCCCACATGCTCCCACTGGCGCATGTCAGCCGAGCGGAACTCAGCAAACACGGGGTCGCCGCCGTTTGTCGGATAGGTAGCCACCACCATATGGTAGCTGCCGTCGTCGGCCGTGAATATCTGTGGGTCGCGGAAGTCCTGTCCCGAATAGCCGAAGTCTGGTCCGTTCAGCGCCCAGAGGTCGTCCTTGGTCCACGTCTTGAAGTCAGGCGATGTGGCACGCATCACCACCTCACGGTTCTTGCAGTTGCCGTTGTGTCCCGTATAGTAGACATAGTACAGTCCGTCCTTCTCGCTCCACTGGCAGCAGCCCGTGCCCAGAGCAGCATCCTGCTGCTGGTCGTTGTCGCCGTAGGGTATTACCTCACCCAGCGACGTGTAGTGACAGCCGTCAGTGGTCGTCACGCCCCAGATGGGATGGAAGCGCTTGTCCATGTTGTTGTCATACTCCTGCAGGTAGAGCACCTTGAAGCACCCCTCGCGCTGGTCGTAGAAGGGCATCGGGTCGCCCACCCTTCCCACGGTCGGAGTATAGAAAGTCGTAAAGGCGTTTTCGTCAGCCGACACGAATCGCTCCGTGGTGCCGCTCCAGTCTCTGGCTGGGTCGCCGACGATGTCGTCGCTGCTACAAGCAGTGAGCGCTGCGCTAATGAACAGTGAGCAGTGAACAGTGAACAAAGCCTTCACCCATCGTCTGCTGTTTATATTGATTCTCATAATATCGCTTACTTTATTAATTATTCATTATTAATTATTCATTAGGACGAAGTCCGCATGAGACGAAGTCCGCTTACTCTCCCGTCAGGTAGTGATAGGCGTTGAGCATGATACGTCCCATGTTGTCGTGGTAGTTGCTGGTGTAGGGAGTCGGCGAGTTCCAGTCGAACAGTCCTGAGCCGATGCAGATGATGCCACCCTTGCCATAGTCGCCGCTGTGGGCCTTCAGCTCCCAGCCCGGACACTCGTGGTCGTTGCCTATGATGGCCCTTCCGCCGGTCATGGCCTCTACGGCCTCCTTGCCGCCGGCATAGGCATCCCAGAATCCATACTGCGACGTGGTGTTGCAGATGGTGTAGCCCTCGTCCAGCGTGTAGACGGCATTCTCCGGCGCGCCAGGATACGTCTTCAGTCCCTGCCACAGCGGGTGCGTCGTGTCGTAGACGAAGAAGTGCCAGGGGTCAGCGCCCATCAGGTCGGAGCCCTCGCCGCCGCCACCGCCCCAGCAGTTGTTGGGGTATGCCGTCTCAGGCATGGCCCCCAGGGCTATGGCATAGTTCACCGCCGAGCGGCTCACCACGAATCCCACGCCGCGCTGCCACAGCTCCTTCATCTTAGCCACGGCGGTCATGGCCTCCGGCTGAGCCTCTACGAATCCGTTGTATGTGCCGTACGACGCACTGTTCGAGTGGTAGAATACAAACTTCACGTCGTCGAGCACCATGCTGCCGCTGTTGATGGCATCCCACGAGGCGTATGCCGCTCCGGCAATGTTGCCGGTGAGCCATTTGGCAGCCGCCCGCTCCTCGACGTTCAGCAGTTCCACATTCTCGGCACTGCCCACAAACAGCGCCACGGGCTTCTCTATCTGCTGAGCCATCACCGTATAGGTGTTCGTGGCCGTATTGTCGGTCAGCGTTATCTCCACAGGCACTGTGAAGTCAGCCTTCGTGCCGCTGGCCGGACTGCATACGGCATCCTCGCTGCACGTCACCTCGAAGGTGGCGTTAGCCAGGTCTACGTCGCCCATCACGGCCACGGTCACCGTCTTCGTCTCCTGGTCTATGGCACCCTTGATGCCTTCGAGCACAAACGATGTCATCAGCGCCTCGTCGTTGCGTACTGCCAGCTCATAGCGCATGGTCAGGTCGCCATTGTTCACCTCCAGGGTCTTTGCGCCCTCCAGGTTCAGGTGGTCGCCCACCTTCATGTTGGCCGTTGCTCCGTCCGACAGCTTCATGCTCGTAATCACCATGTCGCTCTTGGTGTCGAAGTGTTCGGGCACCTTCACCTTCAGCAGCCTCCGTTCCAGGTTCACCGTGGCCTTATACTGTCCGTCCAGCACCAGCTCGTCGACCAGGCACTCCCCGCCCAGCCGCATGCCGCTGACGTTGTCCTTGCTGCATGCCACGAGAAGCGCTGCGCTAATGAACAGTGAATAGTGAATAGTGAGCAAGGTCCTCATCCATCTTCTGCTGTTTATATTGATTTTCATAATCTCTCTTACTTTTAATTCATCATTCTTCATTATTAATTATTCATTAGGACGAAGTCCGCAGTTTTACCACTGTCCGCAGTTCTGCGTATAGCGTCCGTTCGAGGCCGTAATCTGCTCGAAGGGTACCGGTGCATACTCATTCTTGTCGGCCGTAAACGAGCCACCAGCCAGGAACGGCATCCTGCTGCCCTCGTCCACATAGAATCGGTTCACCACCGTGGCGGCATCGCCCCAGCGCACCAAATCGAAGAATCGCTCCGCCTCCATGGCCAGCTCCAGCCTGCGCTCCATCTTGACGATGCGCAGTGCCTCGTCCTTGCCATAGCTGCCGGCATATCCGTTCACGGCATAGTGTACGCCATACTTTGCCTGATACTGTGCCACGACGCTGCTAGTCATCATGCCCCTGGCGCGCGCACGCACCTGGTTGACCACGCTGATGGCCTCTGCGGTCTGTCCCAGCTGTGCCAGTGCCTCGGCCCTCATCAGCAGCACGTCGGCATAGCGCACCACGACACGGTTCATCGACGATGCCCACTGGTTGTCGCAGTTGAACAGGTAGCTGCCGATGAGTGCGGGGTCCACATTCTGCTTCAGCGACACATAGTATCCGTAGGTGCCACCTGAGCGGCTCCACGTATTGCTGCGTGCCACCATAAAGTCAGCATTAAACATATACGGAGTGCCTGGCACACCCACGGTCACGAACAGGCGTGGGTCTACGGTCTGCTGCGAACCCACCTCATAGTCGGCCGAGGGGGCATTGTCCAGATAGGGCAGTCCGCTGCTGTTGGTCCGATAGGCATTGACCAGGTTCTGCGACGGTTTGTAGAAGTCGCATCCTGCATCGAGCACCTTCGGTATGCAGGGCACTATCAGCCGGTTTGAGAAGTTCAGGTTGCCATACTCCGTACCGTCGTTCTTCGAGTACTGTATCGACCAAATGGCCTCCTTGCCGTTCTCATACTGCTCCTCAGGGCGGAAGTTGCTGTGCAGGTCGCTCTCAAGGCCATAGCCTGCCGAGGTGTAGATGGCAGGAGCCGTCAGCTCCACCACCTTCTGCAGGTCAGCCTGGTCGACGCTGGTCACACGGTTGCTCGTCTCGTCGTCCTGCCGGTAAGCCTTATAGAGATATGCTTTGGCCATCAGCGCGGCGGCGGCGGCACGTGTGGGCCGTCCTTTCTCCGTCTGCGTGACGGGCAGCACGCTGTAAGCCTCCTCCAGGTCGTTGATTATCTGTTGCCAGCCCTCGTCGTTGGTGTACTCCGTGTTCGAGAGATTGTTGTAGTCATCCTCCGTCATATTGGGCTTGTTGACGAAGGGTATCTTCTTGAACACCCGCTTCAGCTGGAAGTGGCCATAGGCACGCAGAAACTTCATCTCTGCCGTGCGCTGCTGAATGATGGCATTCGACTGGTCAGCCTCGGCGAGCATGTCGAGCGACAAGCTGACACGCGACAGATACTGGTAGAACTTCGTCCACAGCGAGGCGAAGGGCCAGTCAGTAGTCATCACACCCTTGCCCAGCTCCAGTCGGTGGAAGGGCTCGCCGTCGTTGTTGTCGGCACCTCCGACATAGGCATCGTCAGAGCGTGTGTCATAGTTCCACAGCGAGAACGAGGCGTTCATGTCCTCGATGGTCACCAGTCCGGCATAGGCCGACGTCAGCACGTCGTCAATATATTTAGGGTTTTTCACCTCGTCTTGCGTCAACGTGGCCTGCGGCACCTGTTCCTCCAGGAAATGCGAGCACGAGACAGCCACGACGGTCAGCAGCAGCGCTGCTATATATATCCTTATCTTTTTCATTGCTTCTTTGTTGTTAATATTCATTAGCGGTAGCATATTCGTGTACGCTTCACTTAGAACGAGACGTTGAGTCCGAAAGTCAGGTTCAAGGGGATAGGATAGTTGAATCCGGGGTTCTCGGGGTCAGCTCCTGAGAACTTGCCGCTCTTGATGGTCAGCAGGTTCTGTGCCGACACGTAGAGTCTGAGTCGCTCCAGGCGGAGCTTGTCGGTGAATCCCTTCGGCACGTTGTAGCCCAACTGTATGGTGCGGAGCTTTGCAAAGGAGCCGCTCTCAATGTAATAGGACGACAGACGGCCCTCGTTGTTACGGTCGATGGTGGTCAGAGCAGGAATCTCGCTGTCCGTGTTTGTGGGTGTCCAGGCATCGAGCACGCGTGTACCCTTGTTCAGATAGGGCACGTTGACCATCGAGTTCGACCAGAAGTCGGTACGTGCCTTCAGGTCATGGCAGTTGACATCGACGCCCTGCACACCCTGCCAGAACATGGTGAAGTCGAACGCCTTATACTGCAGGTAGATGTTCAGGCCCCATGAGAACTTGGGTGTGGGGTCGTAAATCCATGTCTGGTCGTCCTCGGTGATGTAGCCGTCGTCGTTGAGGTCCTTGTAGCGGATGCGTCCCAGTCCGGCACCCTCCTGAACGGCATGGTTGTCTATCTCCTCCTGGCTCTTGAAGAGTCCGTCGGCGACATATCCCACCAGCGAGCCTTTCGAGTTGCCGATGACACTGAGCTTTGAGTTGCCGCCAAACTTACCGTTGGCAATAACGGTCTCCGGCAGCTTGGTTATCTCGTTGCGATAGAGGCTGATGTTTCCGTTGATATCCCACGAGAAGCCATTCGTCAGCTTATGGCGATAGCCGAGGGCAAACTCCCAGCCGGTGTTCTTCATCTCGCCGGCGTTGAGCCACTGGCCACTGCCCTCGCCCATCGAGGCGATGCCTTCCATGAACAGCAGGATGTCGGTGGTCTTCTTGTGGAACCAGTCGACGCTACCATATATCTCGTTGCGCAGCAGGGCGAAGTCGAGTCCGATGTTATGCTGGGTGGTCGTCTCCCATTTTATGTCTTCGTTGCCGCGCTGCTCGCGCACATAGCCTGTGGGTATCTCAGCGCCGCCGTTTGTGCCGGCAATGTCGTAGGCCGAGCCGCCGTTTCCGTCCCACAGCGCACCCGACACCAGGGCGTGGTACAGTGTGTAGCGGGCAGTGTTGGCAATGGCCTGGTTACCGGTCTGTCCCCAGGAGTAGCGCAGCTTCAGGTCGTCGAGCCATGAGCTGGTCTTGTGCATGAATTTCTCCTGGGTGATGCGCCAGCCGGCACTCATCGAGGGGAACGTACCATACTGGTTGTTACGTCCGAATCGGCTCGAGCCGTCGCGGCGCAGTGTCAGCGATGCCATGTAGGTGTCGTTATAGGTGTAGTTGACCTTTCCGAAGTACGACACCAGCGAGAATCCATCGCCGGAGCCCTGTGCTATCTGGCGTCCCGTACCTGCCGACGGCCACATATAGTCGGTGTTCAGGATGGCCAGCTCATAGCGCTGTGCCCTGGTGAAGTTATAGCTCTGGCGGTTCACCTCCATACCTATCATAGCATCACCGCGGTGCTTGCCCAGCTCCAGGTTGTAGGTGGCTATGGCGTTCCACATCCAGTTGGTGGTGTGCTCCTGCTTGGTCTCGGCAGCCGTGTCCGTACGTTTCATCTTTCCGTTGGCTATCGGATAGAGGAAGAAGCGCTGCTGCTTCTGCGTGTAGTCAATGCCCAGGGTGGTGCGCACGGTGAAGTTCTTGAACGGCGTGATGCTCACATGGGCATCGCCAAACAGGCGCCACTGCGTGTATTCATTGTCCTTGTTGTTATTGAGCAGGCTCAGCGGGTTCTCACGCTCAGAGTATGCGCCGAGGGCCTGGGCATACTCGCCGTTCTCGGCATAGATGGGGAAGTTGGGGTTAAACTCCAGGGCGTTCTTCAGGATGTCGCCAGGGGCTGCAATGCCCTTCGTGCGGTTGACGGTGAAGTTCTCGCCGATGACCACCATGCCGTCAAACAGCTTGTAGTCGGCATTGGCACGTGCTGACAGACGACTGAACTGCGAGTCCTTGATGGTACCCTTGTTGTCGTAGTAGCCCATCGAGAAGAAGGCACTGCCCTTCTCTGAGCCGCTGCTGATGGAGAGGTTGTACTGCTGCACGACACCCGTCCTGGTGACCTGGTCAAACCAGTCGGTGTCCGACGAGCGCACGGTGGCCCCCTCGTCAATGAACATGTTCATCGACAATCCGCTGAGCACGGGCACGCCCTGCTCGTCGTAGCCCCACTTGAAGTTGTAGCCCAGATTGTTGTTGTTGGGGTTCAGGCCGTCGTTCACGTTAGCCTGCCAGTAGGCACGTCCCCACTGCTCGGCGTTCATGGTCTCTATCTTGTGCGTATAGAACGAGGCGGCCACCGAGGCGTCGAAGTTCACCTTCACCTTGCCGTCCTTGCCCTTCTTGGTGGTGATGATAATGACACCGTTGGCGGCTCGCGAGCCGTAGATAGAGGCCGAGGCGGCATCCTTCAGCACCTGGATAGACTCGATGTCGTTGCCGTTCAGCTCGTGCATGCCTGAGGTGGTGGGCACGCCGTCGATGATGTACAGCGGGTCGACACCCGAGTTGAGCGTACCCTCACCACGGATACGCACCGTGGCAGCACCCTCCAGGTTACCGTCGGCCTGGATGTTCATGCCCGGCACACGGCCCTGCAGGGCCTTCATGGGGTTGTTCTCGTTCTGCTTGGCCAGCTCGGCCACGCTCACCACGCTCACGGCTCCCGTCAGGTCGGCCTTGCGCTGTGTGGTGTAGCCGGTCACCACCACCTCGTTCAGTGCCAGCGCATCGTCCTGCATGGTCACCTTCATGCCGTCGGCGGCAGGCAGCTCCTGCGTCTGGTAGCCGATGTAGGAGAACACCAGCACCTTGCCGGCCTCCACCTTCAGCGTGAAGTTGCCGTCGAAGTCGGTCACGGTGCCGTTCGTCGTGCCCTTCTCCATCACTGTGGCGCCGATGACGGGTTCACCCGTTGCATCGACGACGTTTCCCGTAATAGCCTGTTGCGCGTACATTACTATACACAGCATCAGGCCGAGGAAACTCAGAATGAATCTTTTCGCTTGTTCCATTTGCTTGCTTGTTTTTAATTATTAGTATTTAAAGAAAACATGCCGCAAAGGTACGCCCTTTGGCCCGCAAACGATGGAAAAGATGTTTCATAGGACTGAAAAAATCGTTCAATGAAACAAAAGTGTTATTCATTGAACGATTTCTTGCAGTAAAGAAGTGGACTGCCGTGACCCGCTGCTGACACGTAACGGCGAACGGCAGCCGTCGGCACGGTCAGCTGCGCACGTCGCCAGGCAGCTGGCCATACTCCTCCTTGAAGCACTTGGTGAAGTAGCTGGGAGCCGTAAAGCCTACCTGGTAGGCTATCTCGCTGACGTTCTTGTCGGTGGTCAGCAGCAGCTGGTAGGCACGCTTCAGACGGGCCGTACGCAACAGCTCGACGGGCGTCGAACCGGTGATGGTCTTCACCTTGCGGTAGAGCTGCACACGACTGAGGTGCATATCGGCGGCAAGGTCCTCAATGCTCAGCGCACTGTCTTCCAAGCGCGACTCAACGGCCTCCCTGAAACGGGACATGAAAATGGTGGCCGACACGGTGATGGGCGATGGCTCGGAAGATTCGGGCGACGGCTCGGAGGTGTCGGGCAACGGCTCAGAAGTGGCGGCCGACGGCTCAGAAGTGGCGGCCGACGGCTCAGAAGTGGTGGGCAACGGCTCGGGAGTGGTGGGCGACGACTCAGAAGTGGTGGGCGACGGCTCTGGGGTGGCAGTAGTTGGCGTTGGCTGTTGCAGCGCATCATCGGCCATCACCCTGCTCCCATCACCTGACATGGACTCTGCCAATGTCTGTGGCGACAAGTCCCACAGCGTGCTGACCACACGCTCGCGGCGCAGGGCCAGCTTGCCGATATGGTAACGGTAGAACAGCACCAGACTGACCACCAGCAGGGCGATGATGACCAGGGCCAGCAGGGTGATGGTGCGCTGGGTGTCTAACTGCTGCAGATAGATGTCGGCCTTCTGGTGCAGCTGGTCGAGCCAGGCCGACTGGCGCAGCATCTCGTCGCTCTGCATCTGCAGCACCTGGGCATTCTTGCGGGTGACGATGGCCGACATAAGGCGCGTCTCACGCTCATAGGGCTTGCCGTCGAGGATGTCGACAGCCAGCTGCAACAGCTCGTCGCCACGGGTGGGATAGATATACGAGGCATCGAGAATGCTGTCGCGCACCAGCTGGATGCCACCGCCCTCGCCAGGCAGGCCGTCGATGCCACAGAACAGCGGCAGCCGCCCGCCACGCTCCTGAAGGGCCTTGCGCGCACCGATGGCCGTGCGGTCGTTGAGTCCGAACACCATGTCAATGGATTCCGTGGGGTGCGCCTGGCACCACTGGCGCACATGGGCATAGGCCGTCGGCTCGGTCCAGTCGCCCTTCAGCGAGCCCACCACATGAAGGTCGGGCCACTGGCTGACGACATCCATGAAGCCCTTGTGGCGCTCAATGGCCGGCGACGAGCCCTCCAGGCCCTTCACCTCAAGGATATTGCCCCGATAGCCCAGACGGGCGGCAATGTACTCACCCATCTGGCGACCCATCTCATAGTTGTCGGCCGACATGAAGGCGGTGTACTTCTGCGAGCTGGTCTTACGCTCAAAGACGATGACGGGCAGGCCCTTGTCGAAGGCACGGTCGATGGCCGGCGAAATGGTCTGCACCTGGTTGGGAGCAACAATGAGCAGGTCGATGCCCGTAGCCACGAGGCTGTCTATCTGCTGCACCTGGCGCTCGTCGCTGTCGTAGGCGGCGGCAAAGCGCAGCTCCACACCGTCCTGGAAATAGGTGCCCATGCGTAACTCGGCATTCTGCTTCTCGCGCCAGATGTCGGCCGAGCACTGCGACACGCCGATGACATAGCGCGGACGGTGCTCACGGCAACTGGCAACTAACAGCATGAGAAGGCTCAGGGTTATGGCGTTAAGCATTAGTTTTCTCATAGTCATTTAGTAGTAGTAGTGTCTTTTCGACTGCAAAGATACGAAGAAAATTCTAAAACCTAATCCTTTATTCTTAATTTCTTTGTACCTTTGCACGCATGGAACAACTGCTACACTACTGTTGGAAGCACAAGCTGTGGCCACCGCAGGGCCTTCAGACCACCGACGGCCGCCGCGTAGAGGTGGTAGACCCCGGCCTGCACAACCGCAACAGCGGACCGGACTTCTTCAACGCAAAGGTGAAAATCGACGGCACGCTATGGGTGGGCAACGTCGAGATTCACGACCGCTCGTCGCACTGGTACCAGCACGGCCACGACCACGATGCCAACTACGACAACGTGGTGCTGCACGTGGTGGGCGAGGCCGACCGCGACGTGCAGACCGCCAAGGGCGACTTTGTGCCGCAGGTGTGCATGGCGGTGCCCCAACACGTGAGCGACAACTACGAGGAGCTGCTCAAGACGGACTCTTATCCACCCTGCTACAAGATTATTCCCCACCTGTCGCGACTGACCATCCATGCCTGGATGGCCGCCCTGCAGACCGAACGCCTGGAGCAGAAGACCGTGGCCATTGAGCAGCGGGCACGCCAGGCCAACGGCTCGTGGGAGGATGCCTGCTTCCAGACGCTGGCACGCAACTACGGCTTCGGTATCAACGGCGATGCCTTCGAGGAGTGGGCACGCCATATTCCACTGCAGGCCGTCGGCAAGCACCGCGACGACCTCTTTCAGGTGGAGGCCATCTTCCTGGGACAGGCCGGACTGCTGGAGCTGGCGGCGGTGCCGGAGCGCTACCAGCAGGCGGCACTTAGTGAGGGCTACTTTCAGCGGCTGCGCAACGAATACCAATATCTGGCCCATAAGTTCTCGCTGCAGCCCATGGATGTCACACGCTGGCGATTCCTCCGCCTGCGCCCGCAGAACTTCCCCCACATCCGCATCAGCCAGCTGGCCCGCCTCTACCACGAGCGGCGCGCCTCGCTGTCGGCACTCATCGAGTGCAAGGACATGGCGGCGCTGGCCGACCTGATGCGCACCCAGGTGACGCCCTACTGGGAGACCCACTACACGTTTGGCTCGGAGAGCGTGCGCAACAGCAAGCAGCTGTCGGCACAGAGCATCAACCTGCTCATCATCAACACCTGCATACCCATGCTCTTTGCCTACGGGCGCCACACACTGCGCGAGGAGCTGTGCGACCGCGCCTTCGACTTCCTCGAACAGCTCAAGGCCGAGCAGAACCATATCATCCGTATGTGGCAGGACTGCGGCCTGGAAGTCAAGTCGGCCGGCGACTCGCAGGCGCTCATACAGCTGAAGCGCGAATACTGCGACCGCCGCGACTGCCTCCGCTGCCGCATCGGCTACGAGTATTTGCGGGGTGTCAGTACCCCATAAGTTAGGGGCAGGGGGTCTGAACAAACGAGCATTAGAGGACATATTAACATACTGAAGAATGGACAAAGAAAGGATTAAGACACATGCGGGTTCAGACCCCCTACCCCCTAACTTAGGGGGTGTATCTGCTGCGGGCACAAAGTACATCTTTGAGACACGCATGGAGGTGCGCGACTACGAATGCGACATCGAGGGCATCGTCAACAATGCCAACTACCTGCACTACACCGAGCACACGCGCCACCTGTTTCTGAAACAGTGCGGACTGAGCTTCGCCGAGATGCACGACAAGGGCGTCGATGCCGTCGTGGCCCGCATGAACCTGCAGTATAAGTCGCCGCTACGCTGCGACGACGAGTTCATCTCACGACTGTGGGTTGAGAAGCACAACATAAAATACATCTTCCACCAGGACATCTACCGCGCCAGCGACGGTGCCCACTGCTTCCACGGCGACATCACACTGGTGTGTCTCGTCAACGGCAAGCTGGGCGAGAGCGCGGAGTACAACGAGGCGTTCCGCCCCTATATGGTGGTCAAAGACCCCGCCCACCTCTGAGCCATGAGCCATCAGCCATCACCCACCCCCGCCGACCGTGAGCGTGAGGTCTACTACACGCTGGCGCTGACCCGCATGATGGGCTTCAACGCCGCCCAGGCCCTGCAGCTCTATGAGGCCCTGGGCCACAGCGCCCAGGCCGTCTACGACCACCGCAACGACATTGGCGACGTGCTGCCCGACACGACTGCCCGCATGCGGGAAGCCCTGCGCCACTGGGACGATGCCCTGCAGCGGGCCGCCGCCGAGATGGCTTTCATCGCCAAGGGCGCCATCCGCCCGCTGACCATGAGCGACGACGACTATCCGGAGCGGCTGCGCCACTGTCCGGACGCGCCACTGGTGCTCTACTACCGAGGCTCGGCCGACCTTAACCGCCGTTTTGTGCTCAACATGGTGGGCACGCGCCACTGCACGCAGTACGGCCAGGACCTGGTGACACGCTTTCTCAACGAGCTCCGCGAGCTGGTGCCCGACGTGCTGGTGGTCAGCGGACTGGCCTACGGCATCGACATCTGTGCCCACCGCACGGCACTGGCCGTGGGCTACGACACCATCGGCGTGCTGGCCCACGGTCTGGACCAGATATACCCTGCACGCCACCGCGACACGGCGGTCAAGATGGTCAGTCAGGGCGGCCTGCTGACGGAGTACATGTCGCAGACGGAGCCGATGGCCAACAACTTCCGCCAGCGCAACCGCATCGTGGCGGGCATCAGCGATGCCACCATCCTCGTGGAGAGTGCCATCAAGGGCGGCGGACTCATCACCTGTCGCGTGGCCCAGGAGTATGGCCGCGACGTGTTTGCATTCCCCGGAGCCGTGGGCATGCCCTATTCGGAGGGGTGCAACCACCTGATACGCAACAGCACGGCGGCACTCATCACGTCGGCACGCGACTTTGTGGCATCAATGGGCTGGCCGACCACGGCCCAGCAGCCGCAGGCCGTCGAGCGCCAGCTGTTTCCGCAGCTGAGTGCCGACGAACAGCAGGTCGTCAGTCTGCTCCGTCAGACCAACGACCTGCAACTCAACGTGCTCAGTGTGCGCACCAATATCCCCATCGGCCAGCTGACGGCCCTCCTGTTCCAATTGGAAATGAAGGGCGTGGTGAAGGCACTGGCCGGCGGCAGCTATCACCTTATGCTTTGACCTCGCCGGTAGGCAGTTCCACCACGAAGCGGGTGCCCTGGTCGTAGGCGGTGTCCAGCCAGATGCGACCCTTCAGCAGCCTGACGATAGACTGGCAGATGGACAGGCCCATGCCGTTGAGCTGGGCCTCGTCGCTGATGGTGGTGAACATGTCGAAGACGTGCGCCTGCTGCTCCTTGGGAATGCCGACACCCGTGTCGGTGACGCTGACGACGACGTGGCCGTCGGCGATGCGGCAACTCACCGTAATGGTGCCCTGATGGGTGTATTTGATGGCGTTGTCCAAGAGGTGGCGCAGCAGGGCCTCGACCGCCGACCCGTTGGTGGAACACTTCTCATTGTCAGACACGCTGGTCTCGAAGCGCATCACGACACCCTCCTGGCAGCGGGCCTCCATGGCATCCACCATGTGGCGGCACAGCAGGTTAGGACTGTAGGTTGACGTCATCGGCAACTCCTTCTTGCTCTCATAGAACGAATACTCGGCCATCTCGTCTATCAGCTTCAGCAGCAGCTGCGAACTGCGCTGTATGTGCTGGCTCATCAGCTCGCGCTCGGCGGGCTGCAGCTCGTAGTCGGCGGTGCCGAGAATGTCGCTGAAACCGGAGATGGGGTTCAGCGGCTCGCGCAGCTCGTTGGTGATGTTGGTGATGAACTCGTTCTTCACGTCCAGGGCATGCTCGGCCTTGCGGCGGGCCTTGTCCAGACGGGCATTGTCGCGCTTCAGCGACTTCACACGGCGCTGGCGCTGATAGACCAGCAGACCGAGGATGATGACCAGGGCGGCGGCCAGCGTGTAGTAGAAGCGGTGGCGCAGCTGGTCGTTCTGGCGCTGCAGCAGCTGCTGCTCCAGCTTCATGCGCTCGTTGTTCATCTGCACATAGCAGCTGGCCACCACGTTGCCATGCGACACCAGCACGATGCTGTCGTTGATGCGCTTGAAGCGCACCATCTGCTCGTAGGCCCGCCGGTCGTCGCCCATCTTGTGGTAGATGAGTGCCAGGCGCTCGGCACGGTCGGCCGGCCGCAGCTGGTCGCACAGGCGCAGCGCTTCGTCGTAGTTGCCGTGCAAGATGTGGTAGTTGACCTCAACGACGGGCTCGCAGGTGCCGATGCCGGTCTTGTGCTGCAGACTGTCCATCTGCATGTAGAGGTGGTCGAACATCACCGAGTCGCTGCGGTTGAAGGCTATCTGGCTCAGGCGGTAGAGGGCACGGCCGCGATGGATAGGTGCCACGTTGGGCTCGGCCAGTATCTGCTTGGCATACATCATGCCGGCCTTCGCGTCCTTGCGGTGGTTGGCAATCTTCATCAGTTCCTGTATGTCCTCGGCGGCACTCTCCTGCGGAAAGTGCTTGTGGCGAAAGCTGACGGCCTGCTGAAACTGCCGCTCGGCATCGTCGTAGCTCTGCTTCTGCAGGGTGGTCACGGCACGGGCATGCAGCGCCGTATACTCACCAAAGATGCTGTGCTGTTCGCGGGCATGCTGTTCAATGTCGTCGACAATGGCGTATGCCTGGGTGTAATACTGGCGGGTGGCCTCATAGATGGCCTGGTTGGACCACGCCTCATAGAACAGCCGCTCGTTGCCGGCCTGCTGACTGGCCTCTTTCAGCTGCTCAGTCACCTGTTCAAAGTGGTCCTTATCGTTGCTGCTGAGATACTTCAGCATCTCGGCCCGCAGCTTCGTCAGCTGTGCGGCATCGTCGGCAGCGGCAGAAGTCGGGGCGGCAAGACAGAGCGTCAGCAGGAGTGTGTGTAATAATAACTTCATGTGCTTTCTCCTATTTAAAAACGATGAAAACGGCTGCAAAGGTAAAGAAAAATGCACACATACGAAAATAAAAGTGCTATTTATTTAGACGAGCCTTGGCTTTCTGCCGTTTTTTTCGTACCTTTGCATCTGCGCGGTGCAGGCGTTTTTTCCTGCCCGCCCGCCTCACAAAGCATAGTCTATAGGGTCAGCAGCGCCCGCCGTCAATATCAGCACCGCCCGCTGTCAATATCAGCAGCGGCCGCTACTAATATCAGCAGCGGCCGCTACAACTTCGTTTAACCTACCCTAACGCCCGCTTTCCCCCGCCCAAACCACTGGTTTCCCCGGCCCTGGCTTATGGCTTGGCCGGCCCTGGCTCTTGGTTTCCCCAGCCCTGACTCATAGTTTGCCCAGCCCCGGCTTATGGCTTGGCCGGCACTGGCTTATGGTTTCCCCGGCCCTGGCTCATGGTTTGCCCAGCACTGACTCATGGTTTCCCCGGTCCTGGCTCATGGTTTGCCCGGCCATGGCTCATGGTTTCCCCGGTCCTGGCTATAAGCTTGGCCGCCATGGCCACCGTCTTGCCCGGCACCAGAGCAGCCGAACGTACGGCCAAGAAAGGGAACAGTCCGAAAATCAAGGTGCATTGTCGCGCAGCCGCTCCCCTCCCTTCAAGGGGAGGGGTGCCCGAAGGGCGGGGTGGGGTCTGTAACTAAAACAGCAAGAGGATATTACAGACCCCACCCCTACCCCTCCCCTTGAAGGGAGGGGAGTGGCTGCCGCCCTGTCCGTCGCTGCTGCTTCACGCAGCACTTGCCCTATCGTTGATAGGAGGGGAGCGGCTGCCGCCCTGTCCGTCGCTGCTGCTTCACGCAGCACTTGCCCTATCGTTGATGGGAGGGGAGTGGCTGCCGCCCTGTCCGTCGCTGCTGCTTCACGCAGCACTTGCCCTATCGTTGATGGGAGGGGAGCGGCTGCCACCCTGTTCTACCGGTTTATCGGACAGATTCCCAGAAAACATACCGGACGGTAAGCAACAGACAATAGACAAACGCAACAGGCCCCGCACGTCAAAGCGTGCGGGGCCTGCCGGATACAGTCAATATATAGTGCGACTACTCAGCCAGGGGGTCGAAGGTACCGTTGCTGCCACCATGGTTGTAGTCCTGCCAGCCGATGGTCTGCGGCAGGTTGGGGTTCTGGTCCTGCACACCACTGTTGAAGCCCAGCAGGTAGTACTTCGGGCGGAAGTTGATGTAGTACGGATTCTTGTTCTGGTCGTAGCCGTCGCCGGTCTTGTAGCTGGTCACGAGGTTGTCGTTGTACCACGTCTTCAGGTTGGCCAGCTGGGTTTCGAAGTCAGCAGCGCTGAAGTTGACACCATCGGGGCGCACGGTACCTGCCTTGAGCAGGGGGTCGCCGTCCCACTGGTCCTGACCGACGCCATACTTGTCGGCAGTCTTGAACTGGATGTTCTCACGACGCTGACCGTTCCACTGCTTGAAGCCCAGCCACGTGCAGGTGTTGCCACCATAGATGCCACCGACCTTCCACGTAGCGGGAGCACCCTCGGGCAGCTGCGAGCCACCGTCGAAGAGCATCCAGCGGCGCATGTCGTCGAAGCGCTTGCCCTCGTAGGCAAACTCTATCTGGCGCTCGTAGAGGATGGCACTCATGCAGGTGGCCTTGTCGCTGGCCAGGTTGGCCTGCAGACCGTAGTTGTTGGCTGCGGTGTAGCCGGCACGGGCACGAATCTGCTGCAGGTAGCCGACGGCCTCGCCCAGCTGACCTGACATGCAGGCCACCTCAGCCAGGTTGAGCAGCACCTCGGCATAGCGCAGCTCGATGAGGGGAGCGGCAGAGTAGTAAGGTGCAGCACCCTTGGTGTCGGCAGCCACAAACTGATAGAGTGGCGACGAGTTGACGTCGAGGTCGTCGCTCTTCTTGCGGACGTAGATAGCCGTCTTCGATGTCAGGTTGTCGGTGGCGCGTGTCTTAGAGCTGGTCATCGACTCTGCCTCGGTGCTGATGGGGAACACATAGTTCCAGAGCGTGTAGTTCTTGCCGTCGCTGGGGTTGTGGACATCCTTCTCGCTGGCATCGCCGTTGTAGGCCCAGCGGAAGCCAGGCATGGCAAACGTGCGGTAGAAGCGCGGGTCGCGGTTCATGAAGGGTGCCGACTCGTCGTAGGTGTAAGCACTGCGCTCCAGCTTGGTGTAGGTGTTCTTATAGGTGCGGGCACCCACCATGTCGAGGTCCTTGAGCACCGACAGGTCGGGAATCTTACCGTCGGCCATGGGGAAGAGCTCGACCAGGGCCAGACCGGCAGCCTTGCCGCTACCGCCGGCGTTGGCGGGACGAATGGTGCGCTCCCAGGAGTTGTTAAGCTGCACGTCCAGTCCGTCGCCCTCGATGTTGTTGTACAGGCGTACGAACACGGCCTCGGGGTTGACCGTAGAGGTCAGGAACTGGTTGGCGAAGTTAGCGCCACAGGCACCGTTGCCAGCCTGATAGAGGCCGTAGCCGCAGGCGTTGATGGAGTCGAGCTCCTGCTTCATCTGACGGTAGGCATCCTGCCAGCGGCTCTCGTCGCCTTGACGGTTGAACAGGGGGCTGCACCAGAGCAGCAGCACACGGCCCTTCAGGGCCAGCGCGGTGCCGGTGGTGACGCGGCCATAGTCAGAGCCGGTCCAGCCGCCCTTCATGGTCTTGTCGGCCAGCATGCGGGCAGCACGGTCGAGGTCGGCACAGATGAAAGCAATGCACTCACGGGTCGTGGAGCGCGGGGTGAACGAGCCCTCAACGGGTTCCTGCATGTCGGTGACGATGGGCACACCGCCATACCACTTCACCAGGTTGTAGTAGCACCAGCCACGGAAGAAGTAGGCCTGGCCAAGCAGGACATTCTTCTCTTCCTCCTTCAGCGTCGAGTTAGTGACACCGGCGATGAAGTCGTTGATGTTGCGGATGCGGCCATAGTAGGACACCTGGATGTTGTTGAACGTACCCATGAAGTAGTCGGGCACGGAATTGGTGCCGGACATAGACTGCAGCTCTATCTGCGGGTCGACGAAGCTGCTGAAGCCATGATACTCCTCGGTGGAGCCGGCAGCAATGTCGTTGTTGCCCATCGACACCGAGAGGTAGGTGGTGGTACCGGCGGTCAGGTCGCCGACCTGCGGCAGACACCAGCTGTAGAGGTCGTTCAGACGGCCGTTGGCACCGGAATAGTAGTTATAGAGGTCCGCCGTCACGTTGTCGTAGTTCGTCTTGTCCTCCAGGAACTTGTCGCTGCAAGCAGAGAACGCCAACACGGAAGCGAGGCCGAAGCTGAAATATTTGATTGCTGTTTTCATAATCGTAAGTCTTTAGGGTATTTAGAGCGACAGATTGATACCGAAGTCCCAAGAGCGCAGGGTAGGATAAGCACCGTAGCTGCCGGCCATCGGGCTGGTGAACTTGTCGGGATAGGGGTTGTAGAAGTTTATCAGGTTCTGACCGGTCACGTTGACACGGACGTTCTTGATACCGATGCCCTTAAACCACTTGTTAGGCAGCGTGTAGGCCAGCGTCAGACGACTCAGGCGGACGCGGGCAGCGCTGACACGCCAGAACGACGAGCCCACCGAGTTGACGCTGTAGGCCAGGTTAGGATACTCGGCGTTGCGATTCTCCTTGACCACAAGGTTGCCACTGCCGTCGTAGACATCCTGATAGGAATACATGTTGTCGGGATTCCAGAACGAAGGCATGTTGTAGAACTCAATGTTCGAGTTTGAGGGAACACCGATGGCTGCCGACGACAGCGTCTCGTAGCCACCCCAGCTGGCACCTATCTGCGCGGTCAGCGAGATACCCTTCCAGTCGGCGTGCAGGTTCATCGTCATGCCGTAGGGGTTCGAGCGGTTAGACAGACACACCTGGTCGTTGTCCTTGTCGACGATGCCGTCAGGACCGGCGTAGGTGTCGGTGACGGGGTCGTAGGCACCGCGCACGTCCTTGTAAATCAGCATACCGGGACGCACCTGGTCCTTGGTCATGCCCATGTAGGAGGTGATGTTGTTCTTGGCGAAGTACTCCTCAATGTCCTGGAACGAGCGGAACATACCGATGCACTGCATGCCCCAGAGGCCATTGTCGGTGCGGTCGCCCTGACGAATCTGACGGTAGATGTACTCCGTCTCCCACTGGCTCTCGAGCACCTCGTTGTCGTGGTAGCCGGTGTTCAGGCCGACGCGATACTTGAAGTCCTTGCCTATCTTGTCGCGCCAGGTCAGGCCGAGCTCCCAACCCCAGCTGTTCATCTCGCCGAGGTTCGTCGAGGCCGACTGGGTACCGACGGTGGAGGGCACCTTCTTGACAATGTTCATGAGGATTTCGCGGTCGCGCTGGAAGTAGTAGTCGAAGTTGACGGCCAGACGGCGGTTGAGCACCTGGAAGTCGAAACCGACGTTGGTCTTATACGACTTGTCCCAGTGGGCATCGCGGTTGACGGCCGAGTTGCGGCTGTTGATGGTGATACGGTTGCCCGACTGGTTGCCCGTGCCGGTGCCGAAGACGACACCACGGTTGGCATCTTGGGCGTAGACCTGCATCCACTGCCACGGCGTGATGTTGTCACGACCGGTGAGACCCCAGCTGAGACGTACCTTGAAGAAGTCGACCCACTTGAGCCACTTGGCATTCTGGAAGAAGGGCTCCTCGCTAACTACCCAACCGGCAGAGAGTGCGGGGAAGGTGCCCCAGTAGTTCTCAGGCGAGAACTTGGTGGAGGCATCCGAACGCAACAGGAACTCGAACAGATAGCGGTCGGCATAGGCATAGTTGACACGACCGATGTACGACAGCGTACCGCTCTCGGAGCGGGTGAACTGGGTGGTCATCTCACCCGTGGCCGAGTTGTACTGACCGGTGGTGAACTCGTAGGGTCCCTCACGCTGGCCGACCAGGTACTCACTCTCGGCCTCTGACTTCTCTATCGAGAACAGGGCGTTGACATGGTGCTTGCCGAAGTCGCGGCTGTACTGGGCCGTGAAGTTCATCTGGTAGTTGTCGGTACGGGTCATCGTACGATAGAGCATGTTACCGTTGTTCAGCGTCAGGGGGTTGTTACGGAGGTTGGCTTCAGACAGATAGTCGAACGTGGGGTCGTCGCCCGATGTCGGTGTGTACATGTGGCGGCCCGAACCGTAGCGGCGGGTCATGCGATAGAGCGTGAAGTTAGAGCCGTACTGGTTGACCTTGTCGTTGTTGATACTCTTGGAGTAAGAGAAGCTCAGCTTCAAGCCCTTCAGTACCTTGTTCCAGCCGAAGTCGTACGACAGGCTGGCGTTGATGCTCATGTTGTTGGTCATCTGGCGGCTGTAGTCGCCATTGTTCTGCAGCACGCTGAAGTTGTAGTTCTGGTTCTGGCTGACCTGGCCACCACTGACGCCGTAGGCGGGGATGGGCAGACCGTCGACATACTCCGGAATGTAGCGCGGACGGGTGAGCAGCAGGTTGTAGTCCTTCTCATTGCCCGAACCGCCGACCTTCACCAGCGGGGTGTTCTTCTTGCCATAGTCGCCGGCAACGGTCAGGTTAGCCGACAGCCACTTGCTCAGCTTCACGTCGATGCCGGCACGGTAGTTCCAGCGGTCGTAGTCGAGCTTACCGAGGTTACCCTTCTGCTTGAAGTAGGCACCGCCGGCGAAGTAGCTCACCTTCTCGGTGGCACCACTGACGTTGACGGAGTGCTTCTGCTTGAAACCGGTCTTCCAGTAGTCGTCGAGCAGGTCGTAGTCGAGACCCTTCATGGCCTCCAGCTCGTCGGCCTGGAACAGGTCGGTGGTGCGGTTGATGTTGTTGTTGGCCAGCTTGACGGGGTCAGCAGCAGCCACGGCGTTGTACAGGCGACCGTAGTCGTAGGCACTCAGCATCTTGGGACGCGACACCTCGTTGGTGAAACCGAAGCTGCCGTTATAGCTGATGCTGGGCTCGCCAATCTTACCCTTCTTCGTGGTGACGAGGATGACACCGTTAGCAGCACGCGAACCGTAGACGGCGGCCGAGGCGTCCTTCAGCACGGAGATGCTCTCCACCTCTGAGGGGTCGAGGTTGTTGAAAGCCTCAGCACCGAGGTTCTGGCTGCCGTTGCCTACCTTCACGTCGTTGGGGTAGATGTAGCCGTCGATGACGTAAAGGGGCTCCTGGGTCTGGCTGGAGCTACCGGTCAGCAGGTCGTTGGAGTTACGAATCTCCATCGTGGCACGCTCGCCGGGACGGGAGTCGCCACCGCTGACGGACAGACCGTTGACCAGACCACTCAGCGTGGAGGCCAGACCGGCAGAGGCCAGGTCCTGAATGTCGTCGACATCGACCGAAGCCACCGAACCGGTCAGGTGGGCCTTCTTCTGGGTGCCGTAACCGACGACCACCACTTCCTCAAGGGTCTGCTTGTCTTCCATGAGCGACACGGTGCCACCGGGCTTCACGGTCATAGGCATGTAGCCGATATAGGTGATAGTGATTTTCTTGCCCTTGGGCACGGAAAGCTTATAGTTACCATCGAGGTCGGTGACGGTGGCCGTCTTCGTGCCTTCCACCGTGACCGTAGCACCGATGACGGGCTCGCCTAACTCATCGAGCACGGTACCCGACACGGTCTCGTTCTGAGCCATGGCCGTTGCCGAGAACAGCAGCATCAGGCCGAGGCATAAGGTTTTCATATATTTCTTCATAGTGTTTGCCTTTTTACGTTTTTACCTTGCTTTACTGATTAGGAAGCCAACGGGGGTCACCGGTCTGACGGGCTACCTGCTCGGCACCGCTGATGGTGAAGTCGCCAAGCGCGGGATTTGCGAACTGCGGGTCGGACTCGATAATGGTACCGGAGGTGTCGTAGTTCTGCGGGTCCTGGAAGGTGCCGTCGGCGTTCATGTAGGTGTTGTTGGCAAAGGTCTTGTTGTCAGGATTGTTGGCGTATGCCTGACCATGGAGGAAACGACGGGGAACGCTACCAGAGGTAGAGCAGTCGTAGAAGATACAGTTGGTCATTCGCCAGAAGGAGTCGAGCTTACCCTGCATGCCATTGTAGTTGCCCCACTGCCCATTGTTCCAAGCGATGTGGTAGAACGTGCAGTTCTTGTAGGTCAGGCTGTTGCCGGGACCGGTCTGGTCAGCAGCAGGACCGCCCATGCCGATGTCCTTAGCACGGTACATGCCGGCCTGGTAGAAGTACTTGTAGTCGCCCTCGCTGGAGATGTAGAACGTCGAGTTGGACACGGTGAGGTCGTTGATGTGGCCACCCTTGTTGGTCCAGATGACGGCACCACTGACTGATGTGGCCGGGGTGAGCTCCACGACGCAGTTGTCGATGACAAACTGGACGGCAGCCACCTTCTGGTCCTTACGGTTGTCCCAGAAGAAGTAGCCGTTGACATCGTCGAAGGTACAGCTGACAATGGAAGTGTTGCCCTGGAAGATGACGAAGTCGCTGACGGCAAAGCCGTTGTTCTCGGTGTAGCGCTGGGCCGTGGGGTTCTTCGAGAAGCCGAAGACACCGTTGTTGTCGGCCATGGCAGCGCAGTCGAAGTGCAGGTACTTGGCATTGAACGGAGCTGCGAAGTTGATGCACGAGGCGGCCGTGGTGTAGGTAATGTTGGCGGGGTCGTTCTTGCTGTTGGAGCGCAGCGTCACCCAGTGGCCGTCGAAGTCGAGCTCGTCGCTGACGGTGTACTCGCCACCACCCTCAAGGTCATAGTTGTAGTTCTCCGTCAGGGCGCCATCGGGAATGGGGTTGGCAGCAAACCACGCGTTGAGGTCCGTACCGGCAGGGATGGTCATGTAGGTCGGCGTGAAGGTCGTGAACTCCACGGTGGTCACCTCGGTGGCATCGCTGTTGTTCTTGGCCTTGTTGCCTAATACCATCAGCGTCAGCTCGTAGTTGACATCCTCCTCGCGGCTGCCCGTCACCGTGCATCCGTCAACGATGGAGTCGTTGATGATGGGCTCTAAGGGGTTGGCAACGTCAATGAGGGTGACGCGATAGCCACCGGCTCCCATGACCACGGGCCACGAGAAGGTCTGCGACTTGCCGTCGGCACTCGGCGTGATGGTAATATCCTCGGCAGAGATAGACTCTACCTGCGTATTACTGACGCCGGCATCGAACGACTCTGGGTCGAAACCATCCTTGGCGCACGAGGCAAGCAGCAGGGCGCTGGCAGCGGTAAGCGCCAGCACGCACATCTTACTGTACGTAAAGAAATGATTCTTTTTCATAAGCGTTTGGTTTTAAATTTGGATTAGTAGTATTCGTATTCTTTATTCGTCTTGCTGGAAGAGCCGCTTGAGGTAGGCCACGTTGGTGCCGAAGTTGCCACGGACGTTGCGGACATCGCCAGCATCGCGTGAACGCTCGACCACCAGCCAGCCGCTCCAGTGCATGTCGTCGAGCGTCTGCTTCAGGCGGCGCAGGTCGATGCGGGGGTCACGGTCCAGCGTGACGCTGTCGGTCAGCGAGGCATGTATCTGGGCCACATTGCGGGCACCTAAGGCTTGGAGGTCGGCACAGGGGTCGAGGCCCTGGTCGACGGCATCCTGCAGGTTGTAGTAAATCTTGATGCCGGGGGTGTTGACCTCGGTCAGCAGACGGAGGTTCTCGGCGGCAGACAGCGACGTGCGCAGGGCGATGACTTTCTTTTGCTGACGGGCCATCTCGCCGACGACGTGCAGGCGCTTGACCAGCTCCTGACGGGCCGCGCCGGGCTGCTGCCAGTCCTTGCCGCTGCCACCCAAGGGCAGGAAGGCCACCGTGGCACCCATGACTTCCATGGACGACAGGCAGTCCTGTATCAGGTCGCAGTAGTTGTCGCGCGTCAGAAAGTTCTGGGCAAAGAAACCGGACATGGCCATTGAGGGCACGGCGATGCCCAAGGAGTCGGCGGTACGGCGGAAAAGCTGCTGGAAATGGGGGTCGCGCAGCTTGTTCTCGAACAGGACCCGCTTTCCCAGCGGCCCCATGTCCACCTCCACCCCATCGGCATGGATGTCCTTAGCCAGCTGGAACTCGCCCAGCTTCTGGCGTTTTAGCATCATCCAGTCGCAGGCGGCCACACGATAGCGCGGTTGTGCAAGCATGCCAACAGGCCATGCCGACAACAGCATGAGGACTCCTACGACAAGGTGTCTGGTGAGGGTTGATTTGTTCATGTAGTAGTTGTAGACTATATAGTTTTACGTTCTTTAAGACGCTTTAGCATTGGTTATGTCATCAAAAGGCGGGGCTTTTTCGCGCCCAAGGGCCAAAAAAGGCGGGGCGCTCCGCCCTTTTTCTGAAAAAAGGAGCTTCACCACGGGTGGCGGAGCTCCTCTCCCCCTGTCGGGGGCTATAGGATTAGAAATAGTAGGCGAGTGCCAGCTGCCAGGCGTTGGCCTTGACATCGGTAGTGCCCAGGCCATAGTCCACGGTGCCCATCTTCGTGAAGGCGAAGTTGTAGTTGGCACTGAACTGCAGGTGGTTGAGCAGCATGAGGCCGAGACCGACATTGCCGCTGACATTGGCGGTCTTGAGCGACCAGTCGGCAAAGTCGAACTTCTTCTCCTTGCTGCCGACATTGAAGCCGAACTGGGGGCCAAGGAACAGGTAGATGCTGGCGAGGTCGCCCAAGCCGAAGGCATAGCGTACGTTGATGGGAATCTGGATGGACTGCATCTTCAGCTTGTCGCCGGTGGCCTTTATCTCGCCGCTGCGCTGGTCGTAGAGGGCGGAGGCATCGATGCCGAGGCCGATGATGGGCAGGGTGAACTTGACGGTGGGGCCGACAAAGAAGCCGGTCTTGTTGCTGACGTTGTCGCCGGCACCACTCTCGCTGAACGACAGCGATGTGAGGTTCATGCCTCCCTTGATGCCGAAACCAATCTGTGCCTGCGCGGGCAGCACCATGGCTGCCGCCAGAACCATAAGGAGTAAATACTTCTTCATAGACGGGATACTATTGGATTTTACTTAATGCTTTATTCGAGCGGCTGAACCGCTCGACACAGTGACGGGCGGTAGCCAATGCTCAATGTTCAATGTTCAATGTTCAATGTTCAATGCTCAATGTTCAATGCTCAATGTTCAATGGTCAAAGGTCAATGTCTCTGCCGGCGCACGGTGACACGGGCACCAGACGACGAACTGCCACCCAGCGACTTCGACCGCTTTGACTTCACCTTACGACCACTACGTCCGGCGCGCTTCGATGCCTTCTTGGCGGCCTTCAGTTCCTTGGGGTCGAGCTTGGCAATGGAGTCGAGCGAGTCACGACGGGCCTTATCGCCAAAGATGTTCTGCTCGAAGGCCAGCAGTTCGGCCTCTATGCGCTTCTGCTCCTTGGCCAGTGCCGAGTCGTTAGGACAGTACTGTGCCAGCGTCTTGCCCAGCATGTTGTTGGTCTTGTATATCTTGCCTTGGTAGCGGTTGAGCGTGAAGTAGTCCTCCAAGGTCATGGTGGAGGCATTGTTGAGGTTGGAGGTCATGACGGACTGACGGCTGAGGAACGGCTCCAGGTCGCTGTACTTGACCCAGAACAGCGGATACTTGGAAGCCTCGCCGCCGAAGTCGTCTTCGCGGAGCATGACGGGACACAGGCACTGCACCTTGCGGTGGAATGTCGAGTTGGCATCGTCGTAGTAGGCACTCTCCTTCAGGTAGTAGAGCTTCACCTCGGCCGAGGGGATGTCACTGTTGTCTACGCGCAACTTGCCGTCCTTCTCCTCGTAGTAGATGTGATAGTTGTCCAGCACGGTCTTCATCTGTACCTTGGCAGAGTCGGTAAACACCTCGTTGCCGTCAAGGCGGTACTCGTAGACGGGGATATAGCCGTTAAGTGCCAGCTTGAAGACATAGGTGAACAGGTTTAGCTGTTTGTCGACAGGCTCCACGGGATAATAGAGGCCGGCGTTGGCATCCTTATTGAGGTCGAGCTCACGATAGATGTCGCGGCGCCACACCACATTCTCGGGCATGGCGGCAGCCGTGGGGAACATCAGACGGGCACGCATGCTCAGTCCTTGGTTCTGGGTCTGCTGTTTCTGCTGCTGTGCCTGCTGCTTGGCTTGCTGCTGGCGGCGTGCCTTAGGCTGGGCCGACGCTACGCTAATGAATAGTGAACAGTGGATAGCGAGCAATAGCACCGTCGTCATCCATCGCCTGTTCCTTATTAACTGTGTTGCTTTCATATATCTTCTTATCTTCTTGATTCCTTTGCTTGTTCTTTCTTCACTGGCCAACGCCGGGGTTAGGCGCTACTTGACGATGACCTCCATCGAGGCGTTCAACTTGCGCTGGATGCCGTCAGGACCGATGGCCGTCACCCTGGAGATGTAGAAGCGGCGGTTGCGCTGCAGCTTGCGGAAGGTGTCCTTCTGGCGTGCCGAGAACTGAGCGCCATCGCTGACCATGGGCACGGCATTACCCATGTTGTCGAAGAAGACGGTCTCGAACGACAGCACCTTGAAGGCGATGTCGAGGATGCCGTCGTCGATGGCGGCACCGATGCCGTCGACACCCATCAACTGGGCCTTTGACAGTCCGCCGCCCTTATAGCGCACGGGGCTGCCCTGGTCGTCCTTCATGGCTATGTAGGGCGTGGGGTCAGGCAGTCGGCGCACACGGAACGTGAATTGTCCCATCTGCTGCGGACGACCCGTATTAGTCGAGGTGACGGTGATGGTCACATTCTGGCCGACGGCCGTCGGACGGGCAATATAGCGGCCGGGGCCCACAGGCTGCAGGGTGCCGCCCGACATGGTGGCCTGCACCTTGTTGACAGGCACGCCCGGCACGGACACGCTCAATGGGTTGTTGTAGCCGGCATAGAGCACGTTCATGAGGTCGGCACTGACGGTGGCCGAGGGGTCGACGACGGTGTACTTCTGTTCGAAGTCGCGCTTGAGCAGTTCGCCATTGCCGTTCTCCACCTGAATATATCCTGACAGTGTGAAGTCGCCAGTGCGTCCGGTGACGGTCTCATAGAGTCCGCCCGGCAGGTCCATCTCCTTGCCGCCGATGAATATCTGCGGCTGCTGGGTGGTGTCCACGGCGGCCATGACGATGCGTGCCGAGAACTTGTCGCCCCGGACAATGGTCTGCGAGTTGGGTATGACGAAGGCGTTGAGGGCATTGACGCGGATATCTTTCACGTCAATGTTCGACACCAGAGTGTGCAGCACCTCGCCCTCGGCATGGCGCACGTCGTTCTGCAGTTTCGAGAGCAGGGTGACGGCTGCCGCCGCCGGCATCGACTCAAACATATACTCCTGCCAGTTCTTGCCCATCGACTGTGCGTCGTTGGGGATGGTAGTTGTCAGGTTCTCGGCTATCGACTTCTTCTGGTGATAGCTGGTCACCATCTTCAGCATCTCGTTGCGATAGTTGTTGATGGCATCGAACAGCTCCTTGCCACGGCCACCGCTGGGCGACAGCATCACCTGCGTGGCGGCTTCCAAGTCCTCCTTGTTGCGGATGTGCTCCACGTCGCCGTCGTCGCCGTCAGCCTCGCGAACGATGGCCAGTTTCAGCTCGTCGGCCAGGTTATAGAGGTCGTTGCTCATCTTCTTCACCTTCTGCGACTTATCGAACCACTGCTTCACCTTCTGTGGGTTCTTCTTCATCTGCACGGCAAAGTCGTCGTAGATGGCCAGATTCTCTCTGCTGGCGCTCTGGGTGGTGCGCTTCAGGCTTGCCTCCACGATGGAGAAGCCGTTGAGCACCTCGGTCGAGACATTCAGCGCCAGCATCGCCATCAAGACGACGTACATGAGGTTAATCATCTTCTGGCGTGGAGAAACGGGTCTTTTCTTGATTGCCATATTGTGGGCCCCCTAAGTCAGGGGGGATGAGGGTCTGAACAAGCGTCGGTCAGACTGTTTTAATTACACATTTATCTTATTGAGAGGAGCCTGCGCTTGTTCAGGCCCCTATTCCCCCTGACTTAGGGGGCAGCGACGGCCCTGACTTGCATGGCCTCTATCATGCGGGCGTAAATCTTGTTGAGCTCCACTATCTGCTCGGCCATGTGGCGTGTCTGCTCGTTTATCTCATCGATGGTGCTGATTTGTGCCGAGGCGCTCTTAAGCTGCATCTCGTAGACGCGGCTGATGCCCGTCAGCGTGCGGTTCAGGTTCTCCATCTCCTCCGAGTCGCGCGTCAGGCGCTGGCTCTGTTCCGACACCTGGGCGAGCATCTCCGTCAGGCGGTTGAGCTCGTCGATGTAGTTCGTCGTAGCCTCCTTCAGCTCCTCGCCCATAGGCAGGGGCTCCGGCTGCTGCGCCACACCGCCGGCGACGGTTGTGCCACCACCCACCACGGTGCCGCCACCGGCAAAGCTGATGGGTTCACCCTCCCAGCGGGCAGCTTCGTCGCCGTTGCCAACGACTCCGCCAACTACAGCGCCACCAGTACCACCGCCAATAATGACCGTGCCACCACCGGCAACACCTGTACCGCCACCGGCATTACCTGAGCCGCCACCGGCAACACCTGAGCCTGCAGCTATAGCTGCTGCTATGGCTGTATCGACAGCCTCAGCGGACTGTCCGCCTGTCTGTCCGCCTTCGCCGACATGGATGTCGAGGTCCATGCCGTCGGTCGTCTTGTCGAAGGGCCGGTCAAAGGCAGAGAGGAAGAACACGACGACCTCCGTGCCCATGCCGAGGAACAACCAGAAGTTAGCTCCCGGTATGTGCGTCAGCTTAAACAATGTACCAAGAATCACAATGGCGGCACCCCAGCTGTAGGCGTAGTTCAGAAACGTCTGGCCGGGCACGCTGTCCATCCACTTCTGCATGCGGTAGACGATGTTGTATGTGCTGTATCGTGTCATCTTTATATTATCTATGTTACGGGGTTACTATTTACTCTTGATGGATTTGCCCTTCTTCACCTTCATCTTGTCGCTGGTGGTGTTAGCCAGGCTGCGCACGCAGCGGAAACCGATGTAGGAACGTGGCTGGTTCTGATACTCCCATGAGCGCCAGGCCGAGCGGATATAGCTCTCGGGGTCTTTCCACGAGCCGCCGCGCACGCTCTTCTTCTTCAGTCGATAGGGGTCTTCCTTGGCGGCGTTGTAGCGCAACTGGGGGTTGATGTCGTTCATCGACTCCACGCCGGCCTCGGTATAGATAGTGCTACACCACTCGGCCACGTTGCCGGCCATGTCGTATAGGCCGTTGGAATTGGACGAATAGATGCCTGCCCGGCTGGTGATGAGGTTGCCGTCCTTGGTATAGTTGCCGTTGTCGGGCTTGAAGTTGGCATAGAAGCAGCCGTTGCCGCTCATCACGTCCTCATTGTCCCAAGGGAACTCGTTCTGGTCCTTGCCACGTGCGGCATACTCCCACTCAGCCTCGGTCGGCAGACGGTAGCGCTGCACGAAACGGGCAGCCGGGCCCAGGCCCCTGAGCAGAAACTCGGTGCGCCAGGCGCAGAAGGCATTGGCCTGCTCCCACGTCACACCCACCACGGGATAGTCGTTGTAGGCAGCATTAGTGAAGTAGTAGCGCATGTATGCCTCGTTCTCGGCATTGGGGAAGTCGTTGACCCAGCAGGTGGTGTCGGGATATATATTAACAATGTACGTGTTGAGGAAGTCGTACGGTCCGGTGTACTGGCGGTTGATGGTCTCGCGGACGATGCGACCCTCGTCGTCGATATATGCCGTGTCCTTCGATATCCATATCTGGTGGTTAGGATTCGGGCGCACATCGGTGTTCAGCTCGCGCTCCTCGGGATTGGTGCGATACTTCCGCTTGGCAGCCTCCGTGTAGTCGTATATCTCGTAGCGGTAGTTCATCTGCCGCCAGTCAAGCATCTTCTCGCCGGTCACGGGGTTGGTGACATAGAGGCTCTCTATGGCCCGCTGCTCGTCCTCGTTGGGCTTGCGCGGCAGCGCCTTCTTCCAGTTCAGGTGCGGCGGCACGGGGTCGCCGTTCTTGTCCTCCTCTATCTTGTACGACTCGTCGCCGCCATAGGCGGGGTCGGCCAGACGCTCGCGAAGTATGGAGTCGCGGACGTACTTCACAAACTGGCGATACATCGAGTTAGTCACCTCGTGCTCGTCCATCCAGAAGCCCTCCACGGAGATGTCTCTCACGGGTGTCTGCTTACCCCACAGGGAGTCTTGCTTCTCGATACCCATACGCAGATGGCCGCGCTTGATGAGTGTCATGCCGTGGGGTGTAGGCTCTGTAAAGGCCCTGCCGCTGACACCCGTCACCTCGCCGCCCGAAGCCGATGCCTTCTTGCTGCCAAAGCAGCTGGTCAGCGAGAGCAGTAAAAAGGCCATAAGGCAAAAAGACACGCATCCTTTCACCGTCATTCCCTTTTGCTTATTTACTCTATTTTCCATATCTTCGTTTTATTGTTTCGTCTGCTTGTTGTTATCGAGGAGGGTGGAGTGAGAACACCTTGCGCGGTAGCCAATCCTTCACTCTTCACTCTTCACTTTTCACTAGGCCGAAGGCCGCCCCACTCTCAGAGTATGCGCACGCTCTGATGCCTGTTGCGTCCCTTCTTCTCGAAGTTCAGCTTTGTCTGGTAGCCCACGAACAGCTCGTGCGAGCCATTGCCTATGCGCAGCGCCTTGGTGTATATCTCGTAGCTGTAGCCGAGACTGACGCCGTGGAAGTTGCCGCCAATCATCGCCGTCACCGAGTTGGTAGGACTGTAAGCCACGCCGCCGTAGAACATTTTCTTTTCGTGGGTGTACTTCAGGCGGGCCGTCAGATTGACCCTGTATGCCGTGCCGTCGGTATGCGCCAACACGGAGGGATGTATTGATAAGAACGGATTTCTCAGCTGAATATTGTATCCACCCGTCAAATAATACGTGCGGCTGACCTCCAGGATAGAGCGGTCGCCAAGGTCTACCGATGGTGCCGTGGCGTGCGTCATCGACAATCCGGCATACCACCTGCGGTGCATATAGTAGAGGCCGACCGCCAGGTCAAGGGCATTGCCGTTGACATCAGTCTTCGTGAAGGCAGGGTCGTCGGCAATCTCCGTAACCACCTCTGAGCCACGAAACTTCTCGCTCAACATGCCCACCTGCACACCAATGCTCAGCGTGCCGCCCAGCAGTGACTGCTTGTAGGCATACTGCAGGGCCAGCCGCTGATGGGTGAACAGACCGAGCTGGTCGCTCATCAGCTGGACGCCCACGCCATGGGCCCGTCCAAAGAGGCGCAGCTGCATGTCGGCGGCGGCGTTCAGCGTCTTGGGGTTGTTCTCAAAGCCTATCAGCGACATGGCGTAGGCTCCCGTCACGTTGATGAGCGGCAACTTGCCCGCTGCGGCAGGATTAAACGACGGCTCCAACGCCCAGTAGTGGGCGAAGGATGGCTCCTGCTGCGCCGAGGCCGACCGTACGACCATGAGCAACACGCCTATTACTATTATACGCATTGACACGATAAAATAACGCAAAGTGTTACCGATTATTGCATTTTCTTTGTATCTTTGCCGTCAAAATCGTCACTTTAGTTACCAAAGCATACCGCAAGCTATGAATGCAACCATCGTTTCCAACCGTCTGGAACGGCTCCGCGAGGAGCTCCGCCGCGAGCACCTCAGTGCCGCCATCTTCCCCACCAGCGACCCCCACAACTCGGAGTACACTGCCGACCACTGGAAGGGGCGCCAGTACATTTCCGGCTTCACCGGCTCGGCCGGCACGGCTGTCGTCACCCTCAACGGTGCCGCCCTGTGGACGGACTCCCGCTATTTCCTGCAGGCCGCCGACCAGCTGGCGGGCACCGGCTACGCGCTCATGAAGGAGAAGATTGCCGGCACGCCGACCATTGCCGAGTGGCTCGGCCGGCAACTGGCCGACCTGCCCGACAAGGAGGTGGCCCTCTGCGGCACCACGGCCACTGAGCGCTACGTCCAGCAGCTCATCGGCGACCTGCGCCGGCAGGGCGGGCTCACGCTGCGCACCAACCTCGACCTGCTGCAACGGCTGTGGACCGACCGGCCACCCATGCCGACGGCCCGCATCAAGGTACAGCCCATCGCCTATAGCGGCGAGGACACCACCTCGAAACTGACACGCATCCGCCAGGCGCTGCGCCGCCAGCATGCCGACGGCATGCTCATGGCCGCCCTCGACGACATTGCGTGGACGCTGAATCTCCGTGGCGGCGACGTCCACTGCTGCCCGGTGTTTGTCAGCTACCTGCTCATCACCACCCAGACGGCCACGCTCTTTGTCGACGAACAGAAGCTGGAGACGGAGGCCCGCCAGCAGCTGCGTGCCAGCGGTGTCGCCACCGCCCCCTACGAGTCCGTCGGCGAGGCCCTGCGCCACTACCCGGAGTACAATATCCTCATCGACCCCGACGAGGTGAACTACACGCTGGCCCATGACATTCAGGTGCAGGAGGTGGTCAGCGAACCGTCGCCCGTGGCGGCCATGAAGGCTGTCAAGAACAATGCCGAACAGGAGGGCTTCCGGCGTGCCATGGAGCGCGACGGCGTGGCACTGGTGCGCTTTCTGCGCTGGCTGAAACCTGCCGTCGAGGCGGGTGGCCAGACAGAGATGTCCATCGACCAGAAGCTGACGGCCCTGCGCGCCCAACAAGCTGAGTATCAAGGCTTGTCGTTTGACACCATTGCCGCCTACGAGGACCACGGGGCCATCGTCCACTACGAGGCGACGGCGGCCAGCGATGCCCCCTTAGCGCCCCGTGGACTGCTGCTGCTCGACAGCGGGGCCCACTACCGCGACGGCACCACCGATGTCACGCGCACCATCGCCCTCGGTCCCGTCAGCGACGAGCAGCGCCACGTTTACACCCTCGTCCTCAAGGGGCACCTGCGGTTGCAACAGCTACGCTTCCCCGACGGGGCCAGCGGCACACAGCTCGACGCCATCGCCCGTCAGCCGCTATGGCACGAGGGGCTTAACTACCTTCACGGCACGGGACACGGCGTGGGGGCCTACCTCAACGTGCATGAAGGCCCCCACCAGATACGCATGGAGTACAGGCCCGCACCGCTCCATGCCGGCATGACCGTCACCGACGAGCCGGGCATCTACGTGGCCGGAAAGTTTGGCGTGCGCATCGAGAACACGCTGCTCATCACGCCCTACCGGGAGACGGCGTTCGGACGATTCCTACAGTTTGAGCCGCTGACGCTCTGCCCCATTGACACCACGCCCATCGACTGCGACCTGCTGACGGCAGAAGAAATCTCATGGCTCAACAGCTATCACCAGACCGTGTACTACCGGCTGGCACCCCTCCTTGACGACGACGAGCGCCAGTGGCTCAAGGAAGCCACGAAGGCGATTTAGTATTTGAGTACGCAGAGACGCAGAGGCACAGAGTAGTCACGTTACGACGATAAATCTCTGTGCCTCTGCGTCTCTGCGTACTATGACAACACGTCTCTGCGTACTACGATTCCGCTTGGGAACGCTTACAGAGCAGCAGGGTGGCCAGGAAGCCAACGAGGAAGATGACCGTCGTGCCGAGTACGATGGCCAGATAGGGATGCAGGTGCAGGCCGGGCAGCTGCCACATGTCGGCCAGCGAAATCCATCCGATGACGAGGATGCCCGCCACACAGCCGGCAGCCGCCGCCCAGCGGTTGATAGTCTGCGGGATGCAGCCCAACAGGAACAGGCCCAGCATGCCGCCGGAGAAGATGCTCGACAGCGTCCACCAGGCATCGATGATGCTCTCTACCGACAGCATGGCGATGGCCACAACGATGCCCAGCACACCCACGACGACACTCGACAGGCGCACAATGGCCAGCTCGCGCCGCCGGTGAGCCTCCGTTGCAGTCACTTCGCGCTCATCACTCCTCACTCCACGCTTAAAGAACGGCCGCACGTAGTCCGTCAGGATGATGGTGGCTGCCGACGTGACGCTGGTGGACACCGTCGACATGCCGGCGGCGAAGATGCTGGCTATGAGCAGGCCGCGCAGACCCACGGGCAGTCCGTTGACGATGAAATAGGGGAACACGTAGTCGGGCTTGGCAGCAATGTCGGCTGGCAGCGGTGCCACGCCGGCCGTGTAGTAGGCATAGAGCGCACTGCCGATGAGGAAGAACAGCGCCGACACGGGAATGAACAGATAGCCGCCGAAGAGGGCGGAGAACTTAGCGTCCTTGTCGGTCTTGGCGGCATGGTAGCGCTGCACGTAGTTCTGGTCGATGCCGTAGTTCTGGAGGTTGATGAACACGCCATAGATGAGGCACACCCAGAAGGTGCTGGTGGTCAGGTCGCCGGTGAAGGCTCCCAGCGAGAACTTGTTGCCCTCCGGACTGTTGGCCACGAGGTCGAAGGTCTGCATGGGTCCCTCGGGCATGCTGAACATCAGTATGGCCAGACAGAGCACGGCACCGCCGATGAGGATGATGCCCTGGATGGCATCGGCCCAGATGACGGCCTTCAGTCCGCCGAGCATGGAGTAGATGATGATGCCGATGCTGGTGCAGATGATGACCACGTGGAGGTTCCAGCCCATGAGAATGTACATCGGCACGGCCAGCAGATAGAGGATGCTGCCCATGCGGGCTATCTGGGTCAGCAGGTAGCAGGCCGAGGCATACAGACGTGCCCACGCCCCGAACTTCTCCTCCAGGAAGGTGTAGGCCGACACGCTGCCGCTATGGCGGTAGAAGGGCACGAAATACTTGGCGGCGAAATAGCTGGCAATGGGTATGGAGAGCGAGAAGACGAAGGCGTTCCAGTTGCTGGCGAATGCCTTGCCGGGATAGCCGATGTAGGAGATACTGCTGACGTAGGTGGCAAAGATGCTCATGCCCACCACCCAGCCGGGAATGCTGTGGCCGGCAGACGTGAACTCGTCGGCCGACGACCCCTTCTTGAAGAACGAGCAGCCGAAGACGACCACACCCAGCGTGAAGACGATGAAGATGACGAAGTCGATTAAATGCATTTCTTGAGCCCCCTGAGTCAGGGGGATAGGGGGTCTGAACAAGCGCATCAGAGCCCTTTGGTTTGTAATGGGTCTGCGCTTGTTCAGACCCCCTGCAGCCTCCTAACTTAGGGGCAAAGGCGACCGTTCTCAATGGGCAGCGCGGCCAGGGCCTCCTGAATCTTCTGGCGCTCAGGGGCCTCGAACTTATAGAACGGCGAGGCCACGAAGTCGTCGTTGATGATGCCGAGCAGCGACAGGGCGCACTTCAGACCCTTCAGATAGCTGGAGCCATGACGACCGACGGTGTAGATGGTGGTAGAAATCTGCATGATGAGCTGCTGCAGCTGCAGCACACGGGCAATGTCGTGCTGGCGGGCAGCGTCGTACATGGCGACATAGAGCTCCGGGAACATGTTGGCACCGCCGTTGATGCCACCATTGGCTCCCAGCAGCACGCACTCGCCGGTAATCTCCTCGGGACCGACGAGCATGGCAAAGTCCTTGCGGTGCTGCATCTTGTACATGACGCTCTGGAAATAGACAGCGTTGGCCGACGAGTCCTTGAAGCCCACCACCTGCTCGTTCTGGGCAATGCGTGCCACGGTGTCGGGGGCAAAACTGACCTTCACGTGCGACGGCATGTTGTACAGGAACACGGGCAGCGGCAGCTGGGGCACCAGCTCCTCGTAGAACTGGGCCAGTTCGGGCTGACCGGTGGCAAAATAGTAGGGCGGCGCCGACACCACACCGTCGGCACCGCAGTCGGCGGCGACGCGTGCCAGCTTGATGCTCTCGACGATGCTCGTATCGGTGATGCACGCCAGCAGGGGCAGCCGGCCACGGTTGATGCGGCACGACTCACGAATCATCTGCTTGCGCACGTCGTACGACAGGCTCTGCTCCTCGCCAGTGGTGCCGAGCACGAACAGTCCGTGTACACCACCGCTGATGAGGTGCTCGATGAGCCGTTCCAGGCTCTCCACATCAAGGGTTTCATTGTCTTTCAAAGGGGTCACCAGCGGCGGAATGATGCCGCTCAGGGGTTTCTTAAAGTTAGTATCCATAATGTTGTCGTTTTGTTTCTTTCCTTTAGACGAAAGGCCCGTGGAATTGTCATCACCGAAAGCCGGCTTCCACCTTCCCCCGGCCTCAGCCGCATTTTGGGCCGGCCTCAGCCACACTTTGGCCGGACCTCAGCGGCGCTGAGGCCGGACCAAACCGCCGCCAAGGCCGGCCCAAACTGACCCTGACCCTGGCCCAAACTGACGCAGACGCTGGGCCTGCACTGGGCCACGGCGATACCGGCAGGCCAAAAAACCGTGCTTTTTCTTTGCCGTTTCAGAAATTATGCCTATCTTTGCGGCTGATTAACCTAAATAGGACCCAATTAAAAACAAAAGACAACATGACAAAAAAATTACTTTCCGCCCTGCTGTTCCTCATGGGGACAGTCCAGACCATTTGTGCGCAAGAGCCCTACGCCGCATTGAGCAACGACAACACCACGCTGACCTTCTACTATGACAACCAGAAAGAAGCCCGTGGAGGCATGAGCGTCGGCCCGTTTGAAAACAACTCAAGCTGGTACGACCAGCGGCTGAGCATCACGTCGGTCGTGTTCGACGAATCCTTTGCCGCCTGCACCACCATCACCAGTACGAGGGGATGGTTCAGCAGTTTACAGAATCTTACCTCCATCACCGGCCTCGACCGGCTGAACACCGCCAACGTGACCGATATGCGCAGCATGTTCCACCGCTGCACTGCCCTGACCTCGCTGGACGTGAGCACCCTCAACACGGCCAAGGTGGAGCGCATGCAAGACATGTTCTCCAACTGTCCGTCACTGACATCCTTGGACCTGAGCAACTTCAACACCGCCAACGTTTGGGACATGCAAGAGATGTTCGAAAACTGCAGGGGCCTGACCACCCTGGACCTAAGCAGCTTCAACACCGCCAACGTGACGCAGATGGGCAGCATGTTCGAGCAGTGCAAAGCCTTGACATCGCTGAACGTTCACAGCTTCAACACCACCAAGGTGACGGACATGAACGAGATGTTCAGGGATTGTAGTTCGCTGACGTCCTTAGTCATCAACAACTTCATCACTACCAACGTGAAGGACATGGGCCAGATGTTCGATGGCTGCACCGCGCTCACCTCATTAGACCTGAGCAGCTTTGACATGGCTAACGTAACCGACGTACGCCGAATGTTCTACGAGTGTAGCAGCCTGACCACCATCTACGCCTACGACGCATGGACCTGCAACAAATCAACAAGCATGTTCTTAGGCTGCACGTCGCTCAAGGGAGCCATTGCCTACGACGAGACCAAGACCGACATTAACTACGCCAACCCCACCACGGGCTACTTCACCCTGCCGGGCCAGACCGCTATCTCAGCCATCGACGCGGCCAGCGGCCAGCGGAAGGGCGAGGCACGCTACAGCCTCGGCGGCCAACACCTGAGCCAGCCGCAGCGGGGCATCAACATCGTTGACGGCAAAAAGGTCGTGGTTAAGTGAGCGCAGAACGGAGCTTGCTCCTGCTCTGCCAAGCACTACAGAAGCACCGGAGGCGGCACAGGACCCTACAGCAGGGAGTCTGTGCCGCTTTGCCGTTATCGGCAGCCGACAGCATGCGGGGCCTCCTGACGCTGGTTTCACCATCGCGCCGCGACAAAAAAACACCCGTTTTCTTTGCCGTTTCCATAAATTATATGTAAATTTGCAGCGGTTTTATCAAAAGTGGTCAATAATTATGAATGCTGTCTCTCTTAACAATTTGTGGACTTACCTGCAAGGGCTTTCACTCTCGGCCAGTAATCAGCGATGGCTTGGCGAAAGGCTCATTGAAGCATCCGCAGCAGCCACGGGCAAGACGTCAAAGCCGCAGGACTACATCCTTCAACGTAACCACAGGCATAGAAAGCGCTTAAGCGACAAAGAGCTTGCCGCCTGTCTGGCACAATATGCACCGCTCACCGACGCTGACTTTCCTGATGTCAGTGCAGAAAGCTATACCAACTACGCTAAACATCAAAGCGGACGACTAACTAAAGGCATCGAGAAATGGCTGTAGCACAAGTCCACCAAGATGTCATCGCCCATCACAACTGTTTTCTGCGCACGCCGTTCTTCGACAAGGTGGTTGAACGTATTGTTGCAAATATAATTGATGGCGACTGGGAAGAACCGCAAAATTAAACGTAACACAAACATAGATTCATAATGGCAGAACAATTAGAAGTAAAGGAACTCGACCAGGTGGTCGTACGTTTCTCTGGCGACTCCGGCGACGGCATGCAGCTGGCCGGAAACATCTTCTCTACGGTGTCAGCCACCGTAGGCAATGGCATCTCGACCTTCCCCGACTATCCCGCCGACATCCGCGCCCCGCAAGGGTCGCTGACGGGTGTCAGCGGATTCCAGGTACACATCGGCGCCGGCCGGGTGTACACACCGGGCGACCTCTGCGACGTGCTGGTGGCCATGAACGCCGCCGCACTGAAGACCCAGCTGAAGTATGCGAAGCCTCAGGCTACCATCATCATCGACACCGACTCCTTCGGGCCGAAGGACCTGGAGAAGGCGCAGTTCCAGACCGCCGACTACCTCGGCGAACTGGGCATCGACGCCGACCGCGTCATCCAGTGCCCGCTGACACAGATGGTGAAGGACTGTCTGGCCGACTCGGGCATGGACAACAAGGCCATGCTGAAGTGCCGCAACATGTTTGCACTGGGCCTGGTGTGCTGGCTGTTCAACCGCGACCTGCAGCTGGTGAACAACTTCCTGCGCGAGAAGTTTGCCAAGAAACCGGCCATCGCCGAGAACAACATCAAGGTGGTGCAGGCCGGCTACGACTACGGCCACAACACCCACAGCAGCGTGCCCGCCACCTACCGCATAGAGTCGAGACACAAGGTGCCCGGCCGCTACATGGACATCACCGGCAACAAGGCCACGGCCTACGGACTGATAGCCGCCGCCGAGAAGGCCGGCCTGCGGCTCTATCTGGGCTCCTACCCCATCACCCCGGCCACCGACATCCTGCACGAGCTGTCGAAGCACAAGTCGTGCGGCGTCATCACCGTGCAGTGCGAGGACGAGATTTCGGGCTGTGCATCGGCCATCGGCGCTGCCTTCGCCGGCGCACTGGCCTGCACGTCAACATCGGGACCGGGCATCTGCCTAAAGTCGGAGGCCATGAACCTGGCCGTCATCGACGAGCTGCCACTGGTCATCGTCGACGTGCAGCGCGGCGGACCATCGACCGGACTGCCCACCAAGTCGGAGCAGACCGACCTGCTACAGGCCCTCTACGGCCGAAACGGCGAGAGCCCCATGCCGGTCATCGCCGCCCTGAGCCCCACCGACTGCTTTGACGCCGTCTACGAGGCGGCAAAGATAGCCCTGGAGCACCTCACGCCGGTCATCCTGCTCACCGACGCCTTCGTGGCCAACGGCTCGGCAGCCTGGAAGCTGCCCACGATGGACGAGCTGCCCGACATCCACCCGCACTACGTCACCCCGGAGATGAAGGGCCACTACACGCCCTATGAGCGCGACCCCGAGACGAAGGTGCGCTACTGGGCCATTCCTGGCCAGGAGGGCTACACGCACATCCTCGGCGGACTGGAGAAGGACGGTCGGACGGGAGCCATCAGCACCGACCCCGAAAACCACGACCTGATGTGTCGGCTGAGGGCCGAGAAGGTGGCCAAGATTCCCGTGCCCGACCTCGTGGTGGAGGGCGACAAGGACGATGCCGACCTGCTCATTGTGGGCTTCGGCTCCACCTTCGGCCACCTGCATGCCGCCATGGACGAGCTGCGGGCGCAGGGCAACAAAATTGCCCTGGCACAGTTCAAATATATCAACCCGCTGCCCAAGAACGCGGCCGACGTGCTGACACGATATAAAAAGGTGGTGGTGGCCGAACAGAACCTCGGCCAGCTGGCTGCCTACCTGCGCACCAAGGTCGACGGCTTCGTGCCCTACCAGTTCAACCAGGTCAAGGGCCAGCCGTTCGTAGTCAGCGAACTGGTCGACAGTTTCACCGAGATATTAAACAAATAGTAATTAAGTAAAGACTACGAATTACACGAATTTGACGAATTATGGCTATGCTCAACCATACTAATCTGACATTCCCAAAGGAGTCTCATGAGATTATTGGGGCGGCAATGGCCGTACACCGATTCTTCGGGTGTGGCTTTACCGAGAAAGTCTACCAAGACGTTTTTGAGGTAGAGCTAAAGCAACGGCACATTCCCTATCAGCGAGAGGTCCGGCTTCAGGCTGTCTATCACGGCACACCATTAGCATCGGCGTTCATTCCCGACTTTACATGCTACAACAATATCATCATTGAATTGAAGGCTGTAAAGGAATTGGACGACACACACCGTTCGCAGGCCATCAACTATGCCAAGGTAGCCAACTATCCTTTAGCCATACTGATTAACTTTGGCGAGAAATCGCTTAAATTTGAACGGTTTCCGAATGTCTGATAACCCGCTCCCCACAGAAAAGAACAGTTTCGGAAGATTCTTAGTTAATTCGTATAATTCGTATAATTCGTAGTATAAAGATTAAACCGTTATGAGTAACTATTCAGCAAACGATTATAAGAAGGGACAGCCCAGATGGTGTCCCGGATGCGGCGACCACTTCTTCCTGGCATCGCTGCACAAGGCCATGGCCGAGGTCGGCGTGGCACCCCACCAGATGGCCGTCATCAGCGGCATTGGCTGCTCAAGCCGACTGCCCTACTACGTCAACACCTATGCCATGCAGACCATCCACGGCCGCGCCGCCAGCATCGCCACCGGCGCAAAGGTCGCCAACCCCGACCTCTGCATCTGGCAGGTCAGCGGCGACGGCGACGGACTGGCCATCGGCGGCAACCACTTCATCCACGCCATGCGCCGCAACATCGACCTGAACATTATCCTGCTCAACAACCGCATCTACGGACTCACCAAGGGTCAGTATTCGCCGACGTCGCCCCGTGGCTTCGTCAGCAAGTCGAGCCCCTACGGCACCGTCGAGGACCCCTTCCGCCCCGCCGAGCTCTGCTTCGGTGCCCGTGGCAAGTTCTTCGCACGCTCGGTGGCCACCGATGCCGCCGAGACGCAGGCCATCCTCAAGGCCGCCTACGAGCACAAGGGTGCCGCCGTCTGCGAGATATTGCAGAACTGCGTCATCTTCAACGACGGCTGCCACGAGTCGGTCTACAATAAGGAGGGCCGCAAGAAGAATGCCATCTACGTGCGCCACGGCCATAAGCTCGTCTTCGGCGAGAACGACGAGTACGGCATCGTGCAGGACGGCTTCGGCCTGAAGGTGGTACGCCTCGGCGAGGACGGCTACACGCTGCGCGACGTGCTCATCCACGACGCCCACTGCGAGGACGACACCCTGCAGCTGAAACTGGCCATGATGTCCAACGAAGACGGGTTCCCCGTGGCCCTCGGCGTCATCCGCGACGTCCAGGCGCCCACCTACGACCAGGCCGTCCACGCCCAGCTGGCCGAGGTCAGCAGCCAGAAGAAGTACCACAACTTTGCCGAGCTGCTCGAGACCAACGACATCTGGGAAGTGAAGGAATGACACGCAAGACACTATTATCCATCGTCTGCCTCCTGTGGGCCGCACTAAGCATCTGCGCACAAGAGGCATCGTCGGCAGCCGGCCCTGAGCCGGTCTGCCACGACTCGACGGTGCAGGCACTGCAACGGCAGGTTCAACAGTTGCAGCAGCAGACCGTCGTGCTGCAACAGCAGCTCAACGCCACAGCCGGCAACACCCACAATGGCATGGCGGACACGAAGCCCGCCGGCAACGGCCTGCACAAGAAGCTGAAGGACACGCTATACGTCATCGCCATCGTGGCGGTGGTGACGCTGCTCATCGCGCTCACCAACAGGTGCTTCCGCCGGTGGCGCTTCCGCTACATACGCATACTGCTGCGCCGCAGCCACCCCATATCCGTCAAGAACTACGAGGTGCTGAACGTACGCCGCATAGGCAAGTTCTACCTCACCGTCTACAACATCCTGCGCTACGTCGTCATCCTCGTGCTGCTCGTCGTCTGCGTACCCATGATGTTTGCCGCGTTCCCTGACACCAAGCCGCTGGCACACACCATCCTCGGCCACGTGTGGCATCCGCTGGAGCACATCCTGAGGTCGGTGGTCAGCTTCCTGCCCAGCCTCATACAGATAGTCATCATCGTCATCTGCTTCCGCTACCTGGTCAAGGCACTGCGCTACCTGACGAACGAGATAGGCGGCGGACGGCTGAAAATAAAAGGCTTCTATGCCGACTGGGCACAACCCACCTTCTACATCCTGCGACTGCTGTGCTACTCGTTCATGCTCGTCATGATATGGCCACTGCTGCCCAACAGCGACTCGCAGGTGTTCCAGGGCGTGTCGGTGTTCATCGGCATCATCGTCTCGCTGGGCTCCACGTCCATCATCAGCAACGTCATGGCCGGTATGGTGATGACCTACATGCGGCCCTTCCGCATCGGCGACTTCATCAAGTATAACGACATCGAAGGCTTCGTCATCGAGAAAACGGTGCTGGTGACACGCCTGCGCACCATGAAAAACGATGTCATCACCGTGCCCAACTCTAACCTGATGAGTGCGCAGACCACCAACTACACCTTCGCGGCACAAAACTACGGCATCATCATACACACCTCGGTGACCATAGGCTACGACACACCGTGGTGGCAGATACGCCAGCTGCTGCTCGACGCCGCCCGCAGGACCCACGGCGTGAAGCAGACCCCCGAGCCCTTCGTCATCATCACGTCGCTCGACGACTCCTACGTGTCCTATGAAATCAACGCCTACACCACCGACTACAAGCGGCTGCCCTTCATAGAGTCGGCACTCCACCACAACATCCTCGACTCCTTCCACACCCACGGCGTGGAGATTATGTCGCCACAAATCTTTGCCCACCGCACCGACCTGAAGGTGCAGATTCCGAAGGAGCAGCTGAACAAAGCCGAGAAGTCCTAAACGCCACCCGTCAGGGGTGCATTTTTCTGAAACAACAAAACATTATTACCCAATGAGCAGAACATTTTCTATCAAGCCCGTGGGGCTGTTTACAGCCTGCGTCCTTTGCCTGGCATCGTGCAGCAAGGACGACACCGCAGAGGCCGCACAACCGACACAGCAGATTCACTACACACTGGCCTCCAAGGCCGAGGGAGTGACTGAGCTCATGAGCAACGAACAATACTACAACAGCCTGAACCAGAACGACCTCGACTGGCGCCTGCACAAGACGGGAGCAACGCTCGACGAGCTAAAGGCCTTCGCCAGCGCACAGGTCATCGACTTCACCGACGAGCAGAAGGCGGCCATCAGAAAAGGTATCAGCACGATAGAGGAACGGCTGGCAGCGCTGAAAATCCGGCTGCCGTTCCCTAAAGACATCACCTACGTCTGTACCACCGCGAAAGAAGAGGGCGGCGCAATGGCCTATACCCACAAGACCGCCATCTATCTGGGCACGTCATTCTTCAAACAGACAGCCAACCTGGACGACCCGAAGACGTACAACAGCTTCTTGAAGACCATGACCCACGAACTGTTCCACTGTCTGACACGCAACGATGCCGACTTCCGCAGGACGATGTACAGCCTCATCGGATTCACCGTCATGGAGCAAGACCTGGCGCTGAAGGGCGAGAACAAGACCATGCTCCTCACTAACCCCGACGTAGAGCATATAGACAACTATGCGGAGTTCACCATCAACGGCGAGAAGCGGAAATGCGAGCTAATAGTGCTCTACACAAAGACGTGGGCGGAGGCGGCAGCCACTGCCGAAGACCCGTCGGAGCTGACCTTCTTCCGCTACTTCCGCCAGGTGCTCGTGCCCATCGACGCCACCGACACCAACTACGACATCGACCAGGCACCTGACTTCTGGGACCGCGTCGGCCGGAACACCACCTATGTATTCGCACCAGAAGAATGTCTGGCCGACAACTTCGCCTTTGCCATTGTCAATGGCCTGAACGGCAAAGAATACCAATCACCCGACCTCATCCGCAACATCATCAACACGCTGCAACAGAAGTATCCCCTGCAGTAACGACAAGACTGCACGTCATGACTACGAATTACACGAATTATACGAATCATAAAAGCCGCTGACGAGCAACAACCACAGGATTCGTATAATTCGCGTAATTCGTAGTCAGTATAATATAATTCGTATAATTCGTGTAATTCGTAGTCAGAAAATAATCCGCAGTCGTTATCTGACAACCTTGACCGTAGTGCCGTCGGCGTGGCGGATAATGTTCAGGCCGTGGCAAACACCCGGCAGGCGGCGTCCGTCAGCAGAAAAGACCGCCGACACAGAACCGTGTGCCACAGATGGCTGCCGTATGCCGCTGCTGCCCTGCTTCACCCATCTGAGCGTGTCGTGGCCGTCGGTATAGGTAAACTCCGTAGACGACACGATGGTGATAGGCATCACCCACGGCTCCTCAGCGTCCATGTTGACGGTCAGCACATTAGCCGAAGCGTCGAAGGCGAAGGTGTACGTAAACGACGACACACCCTCCGACTGACCCTCATAAAACTCCTCTACCGTGCCGGTGCCGTCGGCGTTGAACACCCAGACGCCGTCGAGGGTCTGCTGGTCAAGTTCATACTCGTTCCATGTTCCGACAATGTCGAAACCCTGCGCAAAGCCTGCTGTGCAGAGCAGCAGCATGGCTATAAGCAAACAATACTTTTTCATCTAATCTATACTTCCTTTTAACAAATAAATGTTGGTAAATCGCTGCAAAGGTACAAACTTGCGGGGACAACGCCAAAAAAACAGACCTGTTTTTTACGCTCCAAATTAACCGAGGATTAACCGAGGATATCGAGGCTGCAAACCGAGGTGCCGAGGCAGCAAACCGAGGTGCCGAAAGGTCGGGACAAAGGTGCCGTTTCGTCGGGACAAAGGTGCCACATTGCAGGGAGCAAGGTGGCACCTTCGCGGGGCACAGGCGGGCGCTCTAAACACTTTGAACGGCCGCTCAAATCACTTTGAACGGCCGTTCTAATCACTTTGAGCGTGCGCTCAAAACCTTTCAAATGTCAAGGTTCTTTCTTTATGGGGTAATAATGCACTGTAGGCCCTTCTTTCTGCTTTTGCAGACGGGGGTTCTCACCCTCGCAAAGGCTGTTGAGATAGTTTCTCGCCGTATGGTATTTCAGCCCGCTGTGGTAGCAGAAATAGTTGACGGTGGTGTAGCCCCTTTTCAGCAGGGCCTTGCGCAGCGCCTCGTCCATCTGGGCAGGGTCGCGCAGCTGGTCGGTACTGGTGGGCTCGCCCTTGCGCAGGAATCCCTGCTCCAGGCGGTCGCTCAGGGCATCGATAAAGCGCTTCGAGGGTATGAACTCGATGCCCGCCAGGCTGACGTTGTTGCTTTTTACCTGCTTGGGGTCGGTGTAGTCGCCGTCGAGCCGCAGCCGTGGGGCAAACGAGCCGATGGGCGTCTCGATGCGCTCGCCATTCTCCATGTGGATGGCCGCCACCTCGATAAACGTCTCGAACACGCTGGCCAGCTGGCCCTTGTGCATGCCCCGGTAGCGGTTGCAAAACTCGTCGAGCGTGCGCATGGTGTACTTGATGCCTATCGACGGCCGTGCATACAGCAGCGGCTTGCCGTCGTCGCCCTTCGTGGGGCGCGGCAGCAGGTCAAACCTCATTCCATATTTCTTACGCGGCATAGCTGTCCTCCTTTCTATATATTATCGGGGGCAAAGGTACAAAAAGTCAGGCAGAAATGCAAGAGAAAACCCAAATTATTTTCACACACTTTGTCTGCATCGTCGTCTATTTGTCATTGTAGTGTTCTTCTAACTGAATCACTTCCACTATAATGATTTCATCATATAAATCACCTCGACAATCTTTTTTATATTGACATTGTCTGTGTAGAACTTGTTCGGTACTTGTTCGATATTGCAGTTCGACTTGTTCGGTGCTTGTTCGGTGCTTGCGGGAGTATCGAGTCTGGGTTGCTCCTTCCACTCTTCGGTTGCTTGAATGTGCAGGTATCTGTTTCGCATATCCCATTGTTCGCCCAACAACAGATTTCTGAAGAACCGCTCCAAATAAATGGGCGTATAATCAATCCCCAGACGAGCGTTCTTGTAGTTGGTCCGTACAAGTGCGTTACGGAAATACCACGAATGTTTGGCAAACAAGTCATTGGTGATGTCAAATCCGATGGAGCGTAGATACTGAATGGCAAAGACTGCCGTGGTGCGTGTGTTGCCCTCACCAAAGGGATGTATTTGCCAAAGTCCAGAGACAAAGCGGGTGATATGTGCAATCATTTCATCAGTGGGGTAACATTCATTACCCCAATTTTGGTTATTCATACAGGTTTAAATCTGATTAACATCCCAAATTTTAAGTGCCTGTTGGATAATATGATTCCCACGTCTTTCGATGGCGTTCTTATTCCAACACGGTGACTCTGGATTGTCAGTGAATGACCTGATTTCTTTCTGCTGACGCAACATACTCTGCTCGCTTTCGTACGATGGCAATTTCACAGAAACAAAGTCTTTGTTTCCAACAGAACTGTTCTGATTTTGCGACATCAGCAACAGGTTTCCTATGCTGTGAAGCCATTCGCCTGTCTCGATTCCCTCATTCGGAAACTCAATGTTCCGGTATTCACCATAGCCGTTTGCCAACGGCTTTCCATCTTGTGGGTGCTGAGGGGCTATGTGCTCCAAGCTTTCTTTCCGCATGATGTCCTCCCAATTCAGCTTTGGTGCAGGGTAGTCTGGCGGGCATAGACTTTGCTCGTAGCGCCACAGGAGATAGGTACAAACTTTGCGGTTGCTATAGATATATCCAGAACTCAGGACTCGCTGAAGTTCGCTATCATTCCAATAATCCCAGCGGATTCTGTCAACGAAAACATCGATGTGCTGATTGAAAGAAGAGTCATCCCAAGAGTTGACTAATAAACCGTTCAGCCTGCTCTCAATAACGGCTCGCCCACCTCTTGCAGCCTGGCGGAAAGTGATATTCTCTGACAATTTTACAAGACGTAAGTATGTATGCTCACTGACGTTGGCCACCACTTTTGCTTTTATCAAGAGCGGCAGAGAAAGGGCCATATTGTCCAGCCTTTTCAGGTTCATCATATCGAAGGAGTGGTCTTTCTCAATACATTCCACCTGACGGTATGCACGAGCCAGTTTATCTACAAATGCAAGAAGCTCCTCTGTGGTTTTACTTTTGAAATAAACTTTAATTTCCTCTAACGGCTTTTCAGTCCCGTAACCTTTTGTACTGTAGGCCATCCAGAAATACCGCAACACATCATCTTCTTTGGCGCTGATTCTGACTATTGACTCATAGATTTCCTCAAAAGCCTTGTTCAAGCGCAAGATGCAGTCCTCTTGTGTCTCTTTGGGTTCATGCAAGTAAATCTGTAGCATGAAGAACGACTTGAGCACTTCAAGATTGGAAAGCGGCTTGCCTCGGTCATTTTGAAAAGCGAAAATCTGTGCCGCCTCTATCTTGCTGCCAACCTTGAATTCTGTTACACTGGCATTCTCTAGCAAGTCAGTCCATTTCAACAACGTCTGTGTCGATTCTTGCGCAAAGACAGTCTCAAAGAACTCTCTACAGTGGCGAATACGCTTTTGTGAAGAGGACTTCAGTTCATCCTCTGGGATAAAGAGGCTGCGGTCTATAATCTCATTGAGGAAAAAAGCATCATCATAATCTACGGTTTTAAAACGTCTCTTCATTGTAAAACTGTCGCGGATGTATGTGTGATGGATTCGTTTTGCTGTCATCTCAATCTCAACCCTCTCTGTTTCTACACGCTTTTCCAGTTCTTTCTCCATACAACTGAAAAAAATGACAATGGTTGTCAATCGTTGTTGTCCGTCGATTAGACTTGCTCCTTCGTTTCCTTCTGGCTTCTCAAAGAGAAAATGTCCCAGGTAATATCTGTCGGTAGCGTCTCTCAGATCTTGGATGAACTGTTCGCGCTGTGCCTTCCCCCATGAATAGGCTCGCTGATAGGAAGGGATTATAAACTGTGGTACAGTGCCAAACAAAGTTTGAATGTTTATAGCCTCCATAATATTTCTATTGGTTAGTTTTGTAAGTATTATCTCTATACGCTTTTACTTTCTCAAGAATTGCTTTCATCTGATTTGCTATGATCTCATTGCTCTCAGCGTAAGGAATCGTGCAGATTATATGACGGCTTGGGTCGTAAGAGGCAGGATTGTATTTTCCCCAGACTCCCTCAGCGAGTTCACGAGTCTTCTCCTCGCTGTTGACACGAGTGAACGCACAGATGATATATTCATCCTTACCTGGCATCATGTCAATGACTATCATGTTCTTGCTCTTGATGTAGTTGCCCGTCTTTTCGCTAATATCTGTGTAAAGTTCATGCACCAAGGTCGTCCCATTCCATATCCATTGTTTAGAACCGTTGGGGTGTATCATTGCCTTAAGCAGTTTTGCCCTGTCTTCCAAGTTTAGCCTCTTCCCACTAAAAGAATCTACTACGGCCTTGTTTGCGTCATTCTCATATTGGCTAATGTCTTCTTTAGCAACAAGTATAGAGTTGAAATTCAAGATCGTGTTGCTGCGGTCATCTTCGTTATAGTCGTTCGCCTTTCCGTAAAGTTCTTTGTAGAAGGTGTCGGCAATCACAAAAAGTTGACTAAGCATTTCGTTGGCATCAGTTTCGCCTTTCTTGATGTTTACAACAATCTGTCTCACCTGGTCGCTGATGGCTTTGATAGAATCTGAACTGGTGTGCATTGCAATGTAGGCTACTTGGAACTCCAGTTCTATTTCCTCTTCAGGCTCAATCTTTTGGTCTTTTACGACATCACACAGCTTATGGAGAAATTCCTGATAGATACGTAGACGCTCCTCAAAGACCTTGGTGTTGCGTTCTTTCTTCTCTTCGCTGGAGGTCTGTCCCAATAACAGGAACAGCGTAATGATAGCAGCCACCACTGCACCCGATAGTGCAGATAGGATCTGTGCTGCGGCATTGCTTCCGGGCCAAGCCCCAGAACCAGTGGCTACGCCTACAAATAGGAGAAGTAATAAAATGCAACCAGCCAATAAGGATACAAACGTCCTGTTCTCAGTGAAAAATGTGTTCAGCTTGTTCATAATCCAATGCTTTTTAATTATCTTTTATGCCAGTTCCGTCCTCCATCTTTAGAGTAATAAAGCCCCTTGGAGGTGTTTGCTAACACGTTCGAACCATCTGCCATCAGTTGGATGAAGGTTCCGTAAGCACTGTTTATACAACGGCTATTCCAGTTACGTCCGTCATCTCGTGAATAGTAAATACCTTTCGATGTACAGGCAAGCAACTCACTGCCATAGTCCAGAAGGTCTTTAAACGTCCCATACGAGCTGCTTGTGCAGCGCCTGTTCCAATTCCTGCCACCATCGATAGAATACTCGATGTAGTTCTTTTGGAAGTTGATGCGGACCAGTTCACGTCCGCGCTGAATCATTTGAGCCATGTATAATATAAATTTTAGTGTAAAATTTCAGACTCAATTACGGGTCAAGCCTTCCCGTCGCATCCTGTTTCATAATAAGGGAGGACGCGAATCTGCCCTTTACCATTTCTCCGGTGAGGCTCTGGTAAGCCGTGAGTCAAAATAAGTAAAAGCGGTCCGCATCCTCCAAAGGATGCAAACCTGCAATGACTTATTATTCTTGACTCTTTGCGTAATTTACCAGATTTCACCGAATCGAATAATCGTCAGCAAGTATGCCAATATGTCTTTTTATGTCTATCTCATTGTCATGTCAGAACTATTTTCAATAACTCTGCAAATTTACGACAATTTTATGAGACGACATTGCTTTTAACGTATTTTAGACCGCTTTACTATATTAAATCATAGTATTGCCCTGGCTATCCACGCACAGGCTTCTGCATCGGCAAGTGCGTGATGATGGCTCTCTAACTGATACCCACAGGCTGCCGCCACAGTCTGAAGCTGGTGGTTCTCTAAGCCGGGTAGTTCCCAACGAGCCGCTTTCAACGTGTCATAGAATTCGTAGTCAGGGTAGTCCATCTGATATACTCGAAAGACCGCTTTCAGGCAGCTCTCGTCGAAAGACTTGTTATGGGCGACTAACGGCAAGCCTTCAATCATTGGCTCTATCTGCGCCCAGACATCAGGGAACACTGGTGCATCATCCGTATCTTGACAACATAGCCCATGTACCTGACTGCACCAGTAATTGTAATAGTTTGGTTCCGGCTGAATCAGCGAGTAGAACGAGTCAACTATCTCGCCATCACGGACAATAACAACACCTACACTACAGACGCTGCTACGCTCATTGTTAGCTGTCTCAAAATCTATTGCTGCAAAATCCTTCATCCCTCATTGGTGTTATACTTGTTCCACATTCTCTTTATCTTGCCCGCAATCTCCTTACGAAGCCATATCGGTTCCAGCACCTCTATGTCTTCGCCCATCGAAAGTACTTCCTGCTGAAAATCAAATTCAGGGCACAGACATAGTTGAAAGATACTGTACTCACCACTTCTTTCAATTTCCTTCTGTGTGCTATGAAGTGGGAGTGAACGGAGATAGTTGGCCTGTCCAGCTGATACTTTCAGTTTGATCATCTGAGGTTTGGCATCAGTATTGGCAATGATACCATAGAAGTTCTCGAAAAACTCAGATGGCTCAAAGTCGTTCATCATCTTGAATATCTTATCTTTCAATACTTCGACATCG
>Ga0310691_10000506_pt1 | contig 72016 bp, 55 predicted proteins | sample 176DNAGHGlowgp2_FD_203887 | JGI IMG/M metagenome (GOLD analysis project Ga0310691, IMG submission 203887) | Sheep rumen microbial communities from Palmerston North, Manawatu-Wanganui, New Zealand - 1766 DNA GHGlow gp2 (v2) (version 2) | ecosystem: Host-associated > Mammals > Digestive system >...
ACGTTCAGGAACTTGCAAAGATCCTCAAGGAAGAGTATGGTATCGAGCCTGCAGCCGCTGCTGTGGTCGTCTCCGCTGACGCCGGTGCCGGCGCCGCCGCCGAGGCCGAGCAGACTGAGTTCGACGTGATTCTCACCTCCGCCGGTCAGGCCAAGCTTGGCGTGATCAAGGTGGTCAAGACTGAGCTCGGTCTCGGTCTGAAGGAAGCGAAGGATCTCGTGGACGGTGCTCCTTCCACGATCAAGGAGAAGATTTCCAAGGCAGAGGCCGAGGCCCTCAAGGCTGCTCTTGAGGAAGCCGGCGCCGAGGTTGAGATTAAATAAATCCGACCTCGCCCCTGCTTTCAGGGACAAACAGGTTTAGAGCCGGGGATAAAAGGCTCTAAACCTTTTTTCCGTCTTTAAGTTTTTCTCCCAATTCCAACGTTTCCATCGGCAGAATATGTCAAAAAAGGCTATCAACAAGCGCATCAATTTCGCTACATCCAAGATCTTGGAATACCCGGACCTGCTGGAAGTCCAGCTGAAGTCCTTCCGGGATTTCTTCCAGCTGGAGACCACGCCGGAGAACCGGAAAAACGAAGGCCTTTACCAGGTATTCCAGGAGATCTTCCCGATTGAGGATACGAGAAACAACTACAAGCTCGAATTCATCGATTATTTCATCGATCCCCCTCAGTATTCCATCGAGGAGTGCCTGCAGCGCGGTCTTACCTACAACGTTCCGCTGAAAGCGAAACTCCGTCTGTCCTGCACGGACCCGGACCACGAGGATTTCGACACCCGCGTCCAGGACGTCTATCTGGGGAACATCCCCTACATGACGCCGGCCGGCACGTTCGTGATCAACGGCTCCGAGCGCATCATCGTTTCCCAGCTGCACCGCTCTCCGGGCGTTTTCTTCGACCAGAGCATGCACGCCAACGGAACGAAGCTCTATTCCGCCCGCATCATCCCGTTCAAGGGTTCCTGGATCGAGTTCGCGACGGATATCAACAATGTGATGTACGCCTACATCGACCGGAAGAAGAAGCTGCCCGTGACCACGCTGCTGCGTGCCATCGGCTACAACGCCGACAAGGACATCATCGACATCTTCGACCTGGCCGACGAGATCGAGGTCACCCCGGAGAACCTGGAAGCCGGACGCGGCCGCAAGCTGGCCAACAACGTCCTGAAGACCAAGTTCGAGGACTTCATCGATGAGGATACCGGCGAGGTGACGCCCGTCGAGCGCATCGACATCATCGTCAAGCGCGGCGAGATCCTCGACGACGCGACCATCGAGGCCATCCTCGAGGCCGATGAGAAGAGCATCCTCCTGCAGAAGGACGAAGTGGGGTCCAACGAGTACTCCATCATCTTCAACACCCTCCAGAAGGATCCGACCAACACGGAGATCGAAGCCGTCAACTACATCTACAAGCAGCTCCGCAACTCGGAACCGCCGGATGAGAGCACGGCCCGCGACGTCATCGACAAGCTCTTCTTCTCCGAGAAGAGATACGACCTGGGCAACGTCGGCCGTTTCCGCCTCAACAAGAAGCTCGGCCTGTCGATCGCCCCGGACGTGCGTGTCCTGACCAACACCGACATCATCGAGATCATCAAGTATCTCATCCAGCTGATCAACTCCAAGGCGTCCGTGGACGATATCGACCACCTGTCCAACCGCCGTGTCCGCACGGTGGGCGAACAGCTCGCCAACCAGTTCAGCGTCGGCCTGAGCCGCATGGCCCGGACCATCCGCGAGCGGATGAACGTCCGCGACAGCGAGCAGTTCAACCCGATCGACCTGATCAACGCGAAGACGCTCTCTTCCGTGATCAACTCGTTCTTCGGCACCAGCCAGCTGTCGCAGTTCATGGACCAGACCAACCCGCTGGCCGAGATCACGCACAAGCGTCGTCTGTCCGCCCTCGGTCCCGGCGGTCTGAGCCGCGACCGCGCGGGCTTCGAAGTCCGTGACGTGCACTACACGCACTACGGCCGCCTCTGCCCGATCGAGTCGCCGGAAGGCCCGAACATCGGTCTGATCTCCTCCCTGTGCGTCTATGCCCGCATCGACGCCCTGGGATTCATCGAGACCCCCTACCGCGACGTCAAGGACGGCAAGGTGGACCTCACCGCCGCCGGCTGCCATTACATGAGCGCCGAGGAGGAGGAGGACAAGCTGGTGTCCCTGGCCAACGTCCGCATGGACGATGAGGGAAATATCCTCGAAGACCGCATCCAGTGCCGTCTGGAGGCCGATTTCCCGGTCGTTACGAAGGAAGAGGTCAACTATATGGACGTCGCCCCGAACCAGATGGCTTCGGTCGCCGCGTCCCTCATCCCGTTCCTGGAGCACGACGACGCGCACCGCGCCCTGATGGGTGCGAACATGATGCGCCAGGCCGTGCCGCTCCTCAAGCCGGAGTCCCCGATCGTGGGTACCGGTCTGGAAGAGCGCGTCTGCATCGACTCCCGCACCCAGTTCATCGCTGAGCGCCGCGGCGAGGTCACCTACGTGGACGCCAACGAGATCCGCATCAAGTACGAGCGCACCGAGGCCGAGAACTTCGTGAGCTTCGCTCCGGAGGAGACGGTCTACAAGCTGCCCATCTACCGCAGGACCAACCAGAGCACCACGGTCAACCTTTCGCCGCTCGTGCGGAAGGGCGACAAGGTCGAGAAGGGCCAGGTCCTCACGCAGGGATACGCCTCGCAGGACGGCGAGCTCGCGCTCGGCCGCAACCTGAAGGTCGCCTTCATGCCCTGGAAGGGTTACAACTACGAGGATGCCATCGTCCTCTCCGAGGAAATGGTGAAGTGGGACATCCTCACTTCCGTCCACGTGGACGAGTACCTCACCGAGGTCCGCGACACCAAGCGCGGCATGGAGGAACTCACCTCCGACATCCCGAACGTCAGCGAGGACGCCACCAAGAACCTCGGTCCCGACGGCATCGTCCGCATCGGCGCGCACATCGAGCCGGGCGACATCATGATCGGCAAGATCACCCCGAAGGGCGAGAGCGACCCGTCTCCGGAGGAGAAGCTCCTGAAGGCCATCTTCGGCGACAAGGCCGGCGACGTGAAGGACGCCTCCCTGAAGGCCAACCCGTCCCTGAGCGGCACCGTCGTGGGCACCGCCCTCTACGCCAAGCTCTCCAAGGAGACCGGCCGCAGGAGCCAGAGCCGCAACGACCAGAAGACCCGCCTGGACATGCGCCAGGCCGAGTTCGACCGCAAGGCCGAGAAGCTCTTCGCCGACTTCCTCCAGAAACTCGTCGTGCTGACCAAGAACCGCAAGAGCGCCGGCATCTCCGACCTCTACGGGGTGGAGATAATCCCGAAGGACAAGAAGATCACCGCCGAGATGCTCAAGGGGATCGACTACACGAACATCACTTCCGGCAAGTGGACTTCCGACAAGGAGGCCAACGCCCAGATCCGCGACCTCATCAACAACTACTGCATCGCCCTCAAGACCGAGCAGGCGATCTGCAAGCGTGAGATGGACAAGATCAAGGTGGGCGACGAACTTCCCAACGGCGTGATGCAGATCGCCAAGGTGTACATCGCCAAGAAGCGCAAGATCACCGTCGGTGACAAGATGGCCGGCCGTCACGGCAACAAGGGCATCGTCGCGAAGATCGTCCGCCAGGAGGACATGCCGTTCCTCGAGGACGGTACCCCCGTGGACATCGTGCTCAACCCGCTCGGCGTGCCTTCCCGTATGAACCTCGGCCAGATCTACGAGACCGTCCTCGGTTGGGCGGGCGCGCGCCTGGGCCTGAAGTTCAGCACCCCGATCTTCGACGGTGCCAGCATCGACGAGATCTGCAAGTACACGGACAAGGCAGGTGTTCCCCGCTTCGGCAAGACCCTGCTGCGCGACGGCGGCACCGGCGACTACTTCGACCAGCCCGCGACCGTGGGTGTCATCTATATGATCAAGCTCGGCCACATGGTCGACGACAAGATGCACGCCCGTTCCATCGGTCCCTACTCCCTCATCACCCAGCAGCCGCTCGGCGGCAAGGCCCAGTTCGGCGGCCAGCGCTTCGGTGAGATGGAGGTCTGGGCCCTCGAAGCGTTCGGCGCAGCCAACGCCCTGCAGGAGATCCTCACCGTCAAGTCCGACGACGTCGTCGGCCGTGCGAAGACCTACGAAGCCATCGTCAAGGGTGATCCGATGCCGCCCGCAGGCATCCCCGAGTCCCTCAACGTGCTCCTCCACGAACTCCGTGGCCTGGGCCTCAAGGTTACTTTGGACTAATTGCTTGAACGAAACGTAATATGCCTACTTTCAATAACAAAGACAACAAGGTAAAGAGCAACTTCCAGACGATCAGCATCTCCCTTGCGTCGCCTGAGGACATCACCGAGCGTTCGTGCGGCGAGGTCCTCAAGCCCGAGACCGTCAACTACCGGACCTACAAGCCCGAGCGCGACGGACTCTTCTGCGAGAAGATCTTCGGCCCGACCAAGGACTACGAGTGCTATTGCGGCAAGTACAAGAGGATCCGCTACCGCGGCATCGTGTGCGACCGCTGCAACGTCGAGGTGACCGAGAAGAAGGTGCGCCGCGAGCGGATGGGCCATATCGCCCTGACCGTTCCGGTGGCCCACATCTGGTACTTCAAGTCCGCGCCCAACAAGATCTCCGCGCTCCTCGGACTGCCGTCCAAGAAGCTCGAGTCCGTGATCTACTACGAGAAATACATCGTGGTGCGTCCGGGCGCCAGCGACCTGCCCAAGATGGAGCTCCTTTCCGAGGACGAGTACCTCGACGCCCTCGCCCGCATCCCGGGCAACGAGAACCTGCCGGACAGCGATCCCGACAAGTTCATCGCCAAGATGGGTGCCGAAGGCGTCTATGACCTCCTCAAGGAGATCGACGTCGAGCAGCTCGGCAAGGAACTCCGCCAGCGCATGCTCGTGGAAAGCTCCCAGCAGCGCAAGGTCGAGATCCTGAAGCGCCTCCAGGTGGTGAAATGGTTCCAGGAGTCCAAGGGCGTCAACCGTCCCGAGTGGATGGTGATGAAGGTCATTCCGGTCATCCCGCCGGATCTCCGCCCGCTCGTCCCCCTCGACGGCGGACGCTTCGCGACCTCCGACCTGAACGACCTGTACCGCCGCGTGATCATCCGCAACAACCGTCTGAAGAAACTCATCGACATCAAGGCCCCCGAGGTGATCCTGCGCAACGAGAAGCGCATGCTCCAGGAAGCCGTCGATTCCCTCTTCGACAACTCCAAGAAGTCCTCCGCCGTCAAGAGCGAGACCAACCGGGCGCTGAAGTCCCTGTCCGATTCCCTCAAGGGCAAGCAGGGCCGCTTCCGCCAGAACCTCCTCGGCAAGCGTGTGGACTACTCCGCCCGAAGCGTCATCGTCGTCGGTCCGGAGCTCAACATGCACGAGTGCGGCCTGCCGAAGTTCATGGCCGCGGAGCTCTACAAGCCGTTCATCATCCGTAAGCTCATCGAGCGCGGCATCGTCAAGACGGTCAAGTCCGCCAAGAAGATCGTGGACCGCAAGGACCCGGTCATCTGGGACATCCTCGAGAACGTGATGAAGGGCCACCCGGTGCTCCTCAACCGTGCACCGACCCTGCACCGCCTCGGTATCCAGGCTTTCCAGCCGCGCATGATCGAGGGCAAGGCCATCCAGCTGCATCCGCTCGCCTGTACGGCGTTCAACGCCGACTTCGACGGTGACCAGATGGCCGTGCACCTTCCGCTCGGCAACGCCGCCATCATGGAGGCGCAGCTGCTGATGCTCGGTTCGCAGAACATCCTCAACCCGGCCAACGGAGCCCCGATCACAGTGCCGTCCCAGGACATGGTCCTCGGTCTGTACTACATCACCAAGATCCGTCCGGGCGCCAAGGGAGAGGGCAAGTGCTTCTACTCCCCCGAGGAGGTGATCGTGGCCTACAACGAGAAGGCCATCGACATGCACGCCAAGATCAAGGTCCGGCTCGCCGTGGACAAGCAGGACCCGTCGAAGGGCGAGCAGCTCGTCGAGACCACCGCCGGCCGCATCATCGTGAACCAGTACGTTCCGGACGAAGTCCCCTACGTGAACGAGGTGCTCGGCAAGAAGGCCCTGCGCAAGATTATCACCGACGTCATCAAGCACACCGGCGTGACGCGCACCGCCCAGTTCCTCGACGACATCAAGAACCTCGGTTACGACCAGGCGTTCCGCGCGGGCATCTCCTTCAACCTCGGCGACGTCATCGTCCCGGCGGAGAAGGCCACCCTCGTGGAGGAGGCCTACAAGCAGGTCGCCGCGATCCGTGGCGACTACGACATGGGCTTCATCACCAACAACGAGCGCTACAACAAGGTCATCGACCTGTGGTCCGCCGTGGACAACCGCCTGACCGGCATCGTCACGAAGCAGATCTCCGCCGACCAGCAGGGATTCAACCCCGTGTACATGATGCTCGACTCCGGCGCCCGTGGTTCCACCACCCAGATCAAGCAGCTCTGCGGCATGCGAGGCCTGATGGCCAAGCCGCAGAAGGCCGGCGCCTCCGGCGCGGACATCATCGAGAACCCGATCGTGTCCAACCTGAAGGAGGGCATGACCGTGCTCGAGTACTTCATCTCCACGCACGGCGCCCGCAAGGGTCTGGCCGACACCGCCCTCAAGACGGCTGACGCAGGTTACCTGACCCGCCGTCTGGTGGACGTGTCGCACGACGTGATCATTACCGAGGAAGACTGCGGCACCCTGCGCGGCCTGATCGCCACCGCGATCAAGAACAAGGACGAGGTCGTCGAGTCCCTCGGCGAGCGTATCCTCGGCCGTACCTCCGTGCACGACATCTTCAACCCGCTGACCGGCGAGCTCATCATCAAGGCCGGCGAGGAAATCCGCGAAAAGGAGGCCGACCTGATCGACTCCCTGCCCATCGAGCAGGTAGAGATCCGTTCGGTGCTCACCTGCGAGAGCCGCAAGGGCGTCTGCGCCAAGTGCTACGGACGCAACCTGGCCACCTCCCGCATGGTCGAGAAGGGCGAAGTGGTCGGCGTCATCGCCGCCCAGTCCATCGGCGAGCCGGGTACCCAGCTGACGCTGCGTACCTTCCACGTCGGCGGTACCGCTTCCTCCTCCGCAGCCGATTCCTCCATCGAGTCCAAGTACGACGGTGTCCTCAAGTTCGAGGAGCTCCGCACCATCGACCGCGTCGCGGACGGCGGTGAGGTCCAGACCGTCGTCGTGAGCCGCATGACCGAGCTCCGCATCATGGACGAGAACACCGGCATCACCTTCTCCCAGTACGACGTGCCCTATGGCGCCGTCCTGTACAAGAAAGACGGAGACAAGGTGAAGAAGGGCGACCTGATCTGCGACTGGGATGCGTACAACGCCACCACCATCGTGGAAACGGCCGGTACGGTCCGCTTCGAGAACATGATCGAAGGCAGCACCTTCCAGAAAGACTCCGCGGATGAATTCTCCGTCAGCACGGACAAGGTCATCATCGAGTCCAAGGACAAGACCAAGAGCCCCGCGCTGCATATCGTCAACGAGAACGGCGAGAGCATAAAGGTGTTCAACCTGCCGGTCGGCGCCCACGTGATGTCCGAGAACGGCAGCACCGTCAAGGTCGGTGACGTGATCATGAAGATCCCGCGCGCGGTCGGCAAGGCCAGCGACATCACCGGCGGTCTGCCGCGTGTCACCGAGCTCTTCGAGGCCCGCAACCCGTCCAACCCCGCCATCCTCTCCGAGATCAACGGCGAGGTCGTGATGGGCAAGGTCAAGCGCGGTAACCGCGAGATCTCCGTCCGCAACAAGTCCGGCGTCGAGAAGCACTACCTCGTGCCGCTGACCAAGCAGATCCTCGTCCAGGAAAGCGACTATGTCAAGGCGGGCACCCCGCTCTCCGACGGCGGCGTTTCCCCGAGCGACATCCTGTCCATCCTCGGACCGGTCAAGGCGCAGGAGTACATTGTCAACGAAGTACAGGCCGTCTACCGCCTCCAGGGCGTGAAGATCAACGACAAGCACTTCGAGATCATCGTCCGCCAGATGATGCGCAAGGTGGAAATCACCTATCCCGGCGACACCGAGTTCCTCACCGAGGAAATGGTGGACAAGTGGCGCTTCATGGACGTCAACGACAAGATCTACGGCAAGTTCAAGGTGCTGAACCCCGGCGGTTCGCAGAAATACGAGGAAGGCGACATCATCGGCGCCCGTGAGATGCGCAGCGAGAACGCTTCGCTGGAGCGTCAGGGCCTCGAGATGATGTCCGCCCGTCCCACGCAGCCGGCCACGGCGCGCCTGATCCTCCAGGGTATCACCCGCGCGGCCCTCAAGACCGACAGCTTCATCTCCGCCGCCTCCTTCCAGGAGACCACCAAGGTGCTCAGCGAAGCCGCCATCCGCGGCCGCGTCGACCACCTCGAAGGCCTGAAGGAGAACGTCATCTGCGGACACCTGATCCCTGCCGGTACGGGTCTGAAGATCTACCAGGACATCATCGTCGGCCGCAAGGACGAGATGACCCAGGAGCTCAACGACCTGTAGTCCCCAGGGCCGGCACCGGTTTCGGCCTTTATCAGTGCGACCCCCCACGGTATCGTGAGGGGTCGCATCGTTTTTTCAGGGAAATCAGTCCCGGGGAATCCTCCGTCAGCGTTCAAAGAGCGGGGTGGAAAGATAGCGTTCGCCCGTATCGGGCAGCAACGCGACGATCAACTTGCCCTGGTTCTCCGCCTTCCGGGCGAGGGCGTAGGCGGCGCTGAAGGCTGCACCGGAGGAGATGCCCACGAGCAGACCCAGTTTGTCGGCCAGCAGGCGGGCGCCTTCAAAAGCGTCCTCGTCCGTCACCGTAAGTACCTGGTCCACATACTCCTGCAGGAAGGTCTGCGGCACGAAGCCCGCTCCGATACCCTGGATCTTGTGCTTGCCGGGAACGCCGGTGGTGATGACGGCGGAGGAGGCGGGCTCCACGCCGAACACCTGCACTTCGGGCTTGTGTGCCTTCAGGCCTTTTCCCGTTCCGCTGACGGTGCCGCCCGTGCCGATGCCGGCTACGAAGATGTCCACGGCGCCGTCGGTGTCGCGCCAGACCTCCTGGGCGGTGGTCCGCTCGTGGGCGGCCGGGTTGGCGGGATTGGTGAACTGCCCCAGGATCACGGCGCCGGGGGTGGTCGCCCGGATCTGCTCCGCCTTGGCGATGGCGCCTTTCATCCCCTCGGCGCCGGGGGTGAGTTCGATGACGGCACCGAAGGCCTTGAGGAGGTTCCTGCGCTCGACGCTCATCGTGTCGGGCATCGTGAGTATGGTCTTGTATCCTTTGGCGCGGGCCACCCAGGCCAGGCCGATGCCGGTGTTGCCGCTGGTGGGTTCCACGATCGTGGCGCCGGGTTTCAGGATGCCGTTCTGCTCGGCGTCTTCGATCATCGCGAGGGCGATGCGGTCCTTGACGCTGCCGCCCGGATTGTTCCGTTCCAATTTGAGCGCGATGCGTGCCTGCTGGCCTTCGAGGCCGGAGACCTCCAGGAGCGGGGTGTTCCCGATGAGGTCGGTAAGGTTCTGGTATATCATGATGTAAAATTAATCAATTATTCTGAAAATGCCTGTTCAAGATCTGCCAGGATGTCGTCGATGTGCTCCACGCCGACGGACAGGCGGATGGTGGTGGGGGTGATGTGCTGCTCGGCGAGTTCTTCGGGCGACAGCTGGGAATGGGTGGTGGTGTAGGGGTGGATGACCAGGCTCTTCACATCCGCCACGTTGGCCAGCAGGGAGAAGATCTTCAGGCGGTCGATAAAGCGCCACGCATCTTCCTGGGTGCCCTTGATCTCGAAGGTGAAGATGGAGCCGGCACCGTTCGGGAAATAACGACAGTAGAGCGCGTGGTCGTGGTGTTCGGGCAAGGCCGGGTGATTGACTTTGGCCACCTTGGGGTGTTTCGAGAGGTACTCCACGACCTTGAGGGCGTTCTGCGTGTGGCGCTCGATGCGCAGCGGCAGGGATTCCACGCCCTGGAGCAGGATCCAGGCGTTGAAGGGGCTGATGGCCGCACCCGTGTCGCGGAGGATGACGGCGCGGATGCGCGTGACGAAGGCGGCGGGGCCGGCCACGTCCGCGAAGATGGCGCCGTGGTAGCTGGGATCGGGTTTCGCGAGGGTAGGATATTTGTCGGCGTTCGCCTTCCAGTCGAACTTGCCGCCGTCCACGATCACGCCGCCCAGCGAGCTGCCGTGCCCGCCGATGAACTTGGTGGCGGAATGGACCACGATGTCGGCGCCGTGCTCCAGCGGACGGATGACGATGGGGGCGAAGGTGTTGTCCACGATGAAGACGATGCCGTGGCGGTGCGCGACGGCCGCGATGCCCTCGAAGTCGGCCACGTCGGAGTTGGGGTTGCCGAAGGTCTCGGCGTAGATGACCTTGGTGTTGGGCCGGATGGCGGCCTCGAGCGCCTGCAGGTCATTGACGTTCAGGATGGTGTTCTGGATGCCCTGGGTGGACAGGGTGTGGGTGATGAGGTTGTAGGAGCCGCCGTAGAGATTGTCGGCGGCGATGATATGGTCGCCGTTCTGCAGGACGTTCTGCAGGGCGTAGGTGATGGCGGCGGCGCCGGAAGCCACGGCGAGGCCCGCCACGCCGCCTTCCAGCGCGGCCACGCGCTCCTCGAAGACGGCCTGGGTGGAGTTGGTCAGGCGGCCGTAGATGTTGCCGGGGTCGCGCAGACCGAAGCGGTCGGCGGCGTGCTGGCTGTTGCGGAAGACGTAGGAGGTCGTCTGATAGATGGGGACGGCGCGGGCGTCGGATGCGGGGTCCGGGGTCTCCTGGCCGACGTGCAGGGCCAGGGTCTCGACATGGTAGTTCTGTTTGCTCATATCCTTTGTTTTTGTTGTTTTCCATTGGCAAAGGTCGGAGAAGAAGAAATTATTTCCAACATCATTTAAAAATTTAGGAAATATTGCTAAATTTACACGGATATTTAATAGTAATATCCAAAATTAACCCATACAATAGGCTCCAGCAGAACAAACATCTTTTCCTCCCATGAGCGGACTCGACAACACCGATATCGCCATCCTGCGCATCCTGCAGGAAGACGCCTCCCTGACGAACAAGCAGATCGCCGCGCGCGTGCACCTGTCGCCCACGCCGGTCTATGAACGCATCAGGCGCCTGCAGGACCAGGGCTACATCCGGGGCTATGTGGCCGTGCTGGACGCGGAGAAGCTGGACTGCTCCTTCATCGCGTTCTGCTACATCAAGATGAAACAGCACACCTTCGAAAACGCCCGGCGCCTGATGGACGCGGTGCAGACGATGGACGAGGTGGGAGAATGTTACAATATATCAGGAGATTACGATTTCCTCCTGAAGGTCTATGTGTCCAGTATGAAGGAATACCAGCAGTTCGTGCTGCGGATCCTCGGCGAACTGGACTGCATCGGCGGGCTGAACAGCTCTTTCGTGATGGGCGAGGTAAAGAACACCCACGCCGTTCCTGTGCGGTAATTAACGAGAATTCCCGGATCTCCGGTCAGCCCATGCGGATCAGATGCCGGCGCCGTCGGTAAACAGCGGCTGCTCGACCGCCCGGGTCTGCAGGATGCGCGAACGGGGCGGCACGTCGTGGGTGAGCCAGACGTTGCCGCCGACCACGGTATCGTGGCCGATGGTCACGCGCCCGAGGATGGTCGTGTTCGCATAGACGGTCACGTTGTCCTCCAGCACCGGGTGGCGCGGAACGTCCAGCGGACGGCCGTCGGCGTCGTATTTGAAATTCTTGGCGCCCAGCGTCACGCCCTGGTAGAGCATCACGTGGTCCCCGATCACGGTCGTGGCACCGACGACGATGCCCGTGCCGTGGTCGATGGCGAAGTACTCGCCGATCTTCGCGCCCGGATGGATGTCGATGCCGGTGGCGGAGTGGGCCATCTCCGTGAGGATGCGCGGCGCCACGGGCACGCCGAGCAGCAGCAGTTCGTGCGCTGTGCGGTAGTGGAGCATCACCTTGATGCCCGGGTAGCAGAGCACGATTTCCGTATAGTCTTCCACGGCGGGGTCGTTGTCCGCGATGGCCTCCACGTCGGTGTGCAGCAGGCGGCTGATCTCCGGGATGCGGTCCACGAAGGCGGCGGCACGCCCGTCGTCCGCGATCCGGCGCACGACGCCCCGGATGCGCATCAGGTCCAGTTCCCGGTCTTCCTGCCCGAGGTATTCGGGGAAAACGGTGCGCCGCATCAGGGCGATCAGTTCTTTCAGCAGTTCTTCCATATGCCAAAGGTAAGAAAAAAAACACTATCTTTACCGGGAAGTAGTGTAGTAGTCCGATGAAGCCGTTCCCTTCGATCGAAATCGTCCCGCCCCTGAAGGGCATCACCAAATCCGAACTTCTTGGCAGCATACGCCCGCTGATGGAGTTCGGTCCGCGTTATATCAACGTTACCTGCCACCGTGACGAATATGAGTTCCGCGAGGAGCCCGGCGGCGGCTACACGCGGCACCTGCTGCGCAAGCGCATCAGCCAGCCGGCCGTCTGCGCCGCCGTCCAGGCCGCCTTCCCGGACGTGGAGGTGGTCCCGCACCTGATCTGCGGCGGGGCCAGCGCGGACCTGATCGAATCGCAGTTGCAGGATTTCAAGTTCATGGGCATCCGTAACATCCTGGTGCTGCGGGGCGACGCGGTCCCGGGCGAAAAACGCTTCACGCCCGAACCCGACGGCTATGCGCACGCCGACGAACTGGTCTCCGCCATCCGCCGCTTCGAGGCGGCGAACGGCGGGGAGCGCCTGTTCACGCTGGGCGTGGGCGGCTATCCGGAAAAACATTTCGAGTCCCCGAATCCCGAGACCGACATCCAGTATCTCAAGCGGAAAGTCGATGCCGGCGCCGACCAGATCATCACCCAGATGTTCTTCAACAACGCCGTCTTCTATGATTTCGTGGACCGCTGCCGCGCGGCGGGCATCACCGTGCCCATCGTCCCGGGCATCAAGCCCCTTTCTTCCGCCCGGCAGGTGGACCTGCTGCCGGAAAGCTTCTCCATCGACATCCCGGTGGAACTGACCGCCGAGCTTACCGCCCATCCGGGCGACGCCTACGAGATCGGCACGGCCTGGTGCAAGGCCCAGTGCCGCGACCTGCTCGCCCACGGCGTCGGCGAAATCCATTTCTACACGATGGGGCGCAGCGAAAACGTCATCAGCGTGCTCAAGGACTGCTTCTGATGGACGGACTGCGGAAAGCTCTCTCTGAAAGGATCCTGATCCTGGATGGGGCGATGGGCACGATGCTCCAGCGCCAGGGCCTTTCCGGCAATAACGAAACCTTCAACCTCAGCCATCCGGACATCGTCCGGGGCATCCACGAAGCCTACATCGACGCCGGAGCGGATATCCTGTCCACCAACACCTTCGGTGCCAACGCCATCGCCCAGGCCGACTACGGCCTTTCCGGGCAGGCGCGCGAATTCGCCCGGGCGGGCGCCGCCCTGGCCCGGCAGGCCGCCGACGCCGCCCCCCGGAAGGTCTGGGTGGCCGGATCGCTCGGCCCCACCGGCAAATCCCTCTCCCTGCCGCAGGACCTCTCCAACCCCGCCTGGCGCGCCTGCTCCTTCGACGAGATGGCGCAGGCGTATGCCGATCAGGTCCGCGGCCTGGTGGAAGGCGGTGCGGATGCCCTGCTGCTGGAAACCTGCTTCGACGCCCTCAACGCGAAGGCCGCCCTCTATGCGGTCAGCGGCATTCCGGAAGCGGCGGCACTGCCGCTGATCATCTCCGTATCGGTGGGCGACCGCAGCGGACGCACCCTCACCGGACAGACGCTGGAAGCCTTTTTCCGCTCGGTCCGGCACGCCCGGCCGCTCTGCTTCGGGCTAAACTGCTCGCTCGGCGCCGCCGACCTCGCCCCGCTGCTCGCCGACGTGGCCGCCTGGGCGGACTGCGCCGTGAGCTGCTACCCCAACGCCGGGCTGCCCAACGAGATGGGCGCCTACGATGAAACCCCCGTCCAGACGGCCGCCGCCTTGCGGAAGATGGCGCAGGACGGGCTGGTGAACCTGGTCGGCGGCTGCTGTGGCACCACGCCCGACCACATCCGCGCCATCGCGCAGGCCGTACGCGGCCTGGCCCCGCGTCCGCTGCCCGCGCCCGACACGCGGCCGTACGTGAGCGGTCTGGAGGCCGTCTGCCTGGACGTGCGGCAAAGCCGTTTTACCAACATCGGCGAGCGCACCAACGTCGCAGGCTCGCGGAAGTTCGCGAAACTCATCGCTGCGGGCGACTACGACACCGCCCTGCAGGTGGCCGCCGGGCAGATCAAGGGCGGCGCTTCCGTCATCGACGTCAACATGGACGACGCCATGCTGGACGGCACCGCCGAAATGGAGAAGTTCCTCCGGCACATCGCCGGCGACCCCGCCGTGGCCCGCGCGGCGCTGATGATCGACTCCTCGCACTGGGAAACCCTGCTCGCCGGGCTCAAGAACGCCCAGGGGCGCTGCATCGTCAACTCACTGTCCCTCAAGGAGGGAGAGGAAGTCTTCCTGGCCCGGGCGCGGGAAATCCGCCGCCTGGGCGCCGCCGTGGTCGTGATGGCCTTCGACGAAGAAGGCCAGGCCACCGTCTATGAACGCAAGATCGCCATCTGCCGGCGGGCCTTCCGCCTGCTGACGGAACAGGCCGGTTTTGAACCCTGGGATATCATTTTCGACGTCAACGTCCTGTCCGTCGGCACCGGCATTCCGGAGCACGCCCGTTACGCGGTGGATTTCATCGAGGCCGTCCGCTGGATCAAGGCGAACCTGCCGGGGGCGCTGTGCTCCGGCGGCATCTCCAACCTTTCCTTCGCCTTCCGGGGCAACAACCCCGTCCGCGAGGCGATGCACGCCGCTTTCCTTTATCACGCCGTGGCCGCCGGGCTGGACATGGGCATCGTCAACCCCGGGCTGCTGCTCCCCTACGACGCCGTGGAGCCGGGCCTGCTGCACGCCGTCGAGGACGTGATCCTGGACCGCGACGAAGGCGCCACGGAACGCCTGATCGCGCTGGCGCAGGAAACGGCCGCCCGGGAGAATCCGGGGCAGCCGCAGCCGGGCGGGAACGCCGGCGCCGCTGCAGGCGACAGGCCCGACGTTTCGGAACGGCTCGTCCGCGCGCTCGTCGGCGGCGGGTCCGCTACCCTGCGGGAAGACCTGCTGGAGGCCCTGCAGGAAAAGGGCCGGGCGGTGGACGTCATCGAGGGTCCGCTGATGGACGGGATGGCCCGGGTGGGCGAACGCTTCGCCGCGGGCAAGATGTTCCTGTCGCAGGTGGTCAAGTCCGCCAAGGTGATGCGCGACGCCGTCGAAATCCTGCAACCCTATATGGGCGCCGCCGACGAAGGCGCCGGGAAACCGCGCGTCCTGCTCGCCACCGTACAGGGCGACGTGCACGACATCGGCAAGAACATCCTCGGCATCGTGCTGCGCTGCAACGGCTTTGAAGTCACCGACCTCGGCGTGATGGTACCGCGCGAGACCATCCTGGCCCGGGCGGAGGAGATCCGCGCGGACATCATCGGCGTCAGCGGGCTGATCACGCCCTCGCTGCACCAGATGGAGGAACTCTGCCGCGAGATGGCCGCCCGGGAGCTCACGACGCCCCTGCTCATCGGCGGCGCCACCACCTCCGCCCTGCACACCGCCGTCAAGCTTGCCCCGCTCTACGCCCACGTCTTCTACGCTCCGGACGCCTCGGCCAGCGCCGTGCTCGCCGGACGGCTGATGTCCGACCGGGAGAATACCGAAGCGGAAGAGCACCGCAAACAGGAGGAACTTAGAAGGCTGTATAATGCCCCACCCTCCACTACGCTCCCGCAAGACACAAAGCTCCATCCGTTCCCGCCGGAAAGCTACCTCCGGGGAGCCTTTTTCGAGAGCATCCCCTGCCGGGAACTCAGCATCGCAGAGGTTCTTCCGTATTTCGACTGGAAACTGTTCTACGCCATCTGGGGGGTCCGGCAACCGGCGGACGATACGCTGGTCGGGCTCAACGAAGACGCCATCCGCCTGCTGGATGCGATGAAGCGCGAAGGCGGCTGCCGCATCCGCATCACCGCCCGTTTCGACGCCTGCCACGCGGAAGACGATGTCATCGTCGCTGTCCCTGGGAACGCCTGTCATCCTGAGCCTGTCTCATGTCATCCTGAGCCTGTCGAGGGATGGCGGCTGCCGATGCTGCGCCAGGAAGGCGCGGGAGGCCGGTCCCTGGCGGATTTCGTCGCCCCGCAGGCGTATGGTTCCGACTCCCCCGCGGGCATGTTCGCCATCTCGGTAACCGAGACGGCGAACTGTCACTCCGCTATGACGGGGGAAGAATCCCCCGACACCCCCTCCGTCGCCTTCGGCTCCGAGTCCCGCCATTCACCCAACTGCAATTGTCCGGCCTGCTCGATGGATTACGGGCCGATGCTGGAGCGCTCGCTGCGCCTGACCCTCGCCGAAGCCGCTTCGGGCTGGCTGGACGCCGAACTGCAGAAACAACTGCCGAAAGGCTCAGCGGTCAGGATCGTCAAACCGGCGGCGGGCTACGCCTCCTGCCCGGACCACAGCCTCAAGCGCGACATCCTCGCCCTGCTGCCCGGCTCCGAAGCCCTCGGCATCCGCCTGACGGAATCCTGCGCGATGATCCCCGATGCCAGCATCTGCGGCTTCGTCTTCGCGCACCCGTCGGCCGCTTATCCGGAAATCCGCCGCCTGTCCCCCGCCGCCATCGACGCCTACGCCACCCTCCGGGGTTTCAGCCCCGAAGAGAAGCGTCTGTTCCTCGGCCACCTGCTTTAATCTGCCGGCAATTCAGGCACCTCGCCCGGATTTACAGTAAAGAACGGGCGACCCTCGGCCATATCACCAGGGGTCGCCCGTAATCCCCTCTCCTTCCGGGCGAGGTGACAAGCGTTTGTTGATAATAAAACATCTCTCGACATATAAAAACATATAAATGTGGCGAAAGGATTTCTTCCGTGGCGCAATTCTGTTTAATTTTGAAAAAACGAGAATTATGGAAAGCGAGCATTATTATCATTTCGCCACGAAGGGGCTGGAGGAGGACATCCTGTTCGGATCTGTCGAAGAATTCATTGCGGGTATGAACCGCATCGCCCTGTGTCTGTGTCGGCTTGGAAAGAACCACCCCGTTATCGTAATCTGCTTCTGCCTGATGGACAATCACGTCCATTTCATCCTGTATGGCTTGGAAGAGGATTGCATCCTGTTCATGGAGAACTACAAACAGGCGACTGGACTCTGGCTGCGACATCACGGAGGGGACAATCTGTCCGGGAAAACCTGGCAGATCGGACACTGGCTGATTCCGGATAAAGAAAGGCTTCGGACTACCATTGCTTATATACATCGCAATCCGACGGCCGCCGGCATGGCCGTCAGCCCGGCAGGCTATCGGTGGAGCTCCGCTTCACTGATGTATACGGACAATGGCTGGATGCTGGAATTCGGCCGCAAGATCGGAACCTTGTCCATTTATGAGCGACGACGGGTCCTTCACAGCAAGACAGCACCTCCCGCCGACTGGGTCCTTCTGCCCAACGGCTTGATCTGGCCAGGCAACTATGTCAATACCAAGGTGATGGAGCGCCAGTTCGATTCTGTCCGGGACTATCAGTTCGTCCTGAACAAACGAGTTGAAGAAGAAGTCAATCTTGAGATGCACTCCCAGTTCGTGTCGCTCCCGGACGGAGAGGTCAGGTCGCGGGCCAAAACCCTGGCAGGAGCGTTGTTCGGATGCCGTAAGATTCTGGCGCTGAACGTGCAGCAACGACTTGATCTGGCAAAACTTCTGAAAAGGGAGACTGGCGCGGCGACCAAGCAGGTTGCGCGGGTTGTCCACCTTAAAATGGCGGAGCTGGAGCCGATCCTGAACCCTCGCCGGGGATAATCTCGCAGTCACCTCGCCCGGATGAGGCTGGGGTTGCGGGCGACCCCAAGCGATATGGCGAGGAGTTGCCCGTTTGGGACGGGGAATCCGGGCCAGGGACCTATTCCCAAAGGAAAATCTTGTCGCCGCGGCGGAGCTTTCCGCCCGGACACGCTTCGACGGGCACCCGTACCGAGCAGCGGCTGCCCTTGGGCGCCAGTTCCACCGGATCGAACTCCAGGCGGATGTCGTCGGCGTCGAATTCCACCACGCCCGTGGTGGCTCCGATGGCCATCAGCCGCCCGCCCCGGTGCAGGTCGGTGGTTTCCACGGAGATTTCCGCCACCCCGATGCGGTCGAACCAGTTGGTCACCTTGCCCAGGTAAACCTTGCGCCGGGTGGCCTGGGTGCCATACACGGCACTCCACTCGCCCAGGCGCGCCCCCTGGTAATAGCCGTCCCAGAAACCCCGGTTGAAAACCTCGGCCAGTTCCGCCTTCAGCGCAGCCGCCAGTTCCGGGGTGTATGTCCCATCACACACGGCGTCGGCCGCCCGCCGGTAGCAGGAGGCGCAGCGTTTCACGTACTCCGCGGAACGGGCCCGGCCCTCGATCTTGAACACGCGGACGCCGCTGTCCACGATGCGGTCCAGGAACTCGATGGTGCACAGGTCCTTGGGAGACATGATGTACTCGTTGTCCACAAGCAGTTCATTGCCGGTCTCGCGGTCCCGCACCTCGTAGCCGCGCCGGCAGATCTGGAAACAGGCGCCGCGGTTGGCGGACGCCCCGGCGGCGTGGAGCGAGAGGTAGCATTTGCCGCTCACGGCCATGCACAGGGCGCCGTGGGCGAACATCTCGATACGGACGGGCCGCCCCGAGGGGCCGCAGATCCCTTCCCGGACAATGGTTTCATGGATATCCTTCACCTGGTCCAGTGTGAGCTCGCGCGCGAGCACGACCACGTCGGCGAACTGCGCATAGAAACGCAGCGCCTCCACGTTCGAGATGGACAATTGGGTGGAAATGTGGACCTCGAGCCCGATCTGCCGGCAATACTGGATGGCGGCGATGTCCGACGCGATCACCGCATCCACCCCCGCGGCCCGGGCGGCGTCCAGCGTCTCCCGCATATCCGCCAGGTCTCCCTGGAACAGGGTGATGTTCAGCGTCAGATAGCTCCGCACCCCCGCCTCGCGGCAGATGCGCACGACTTCGGGCAGGTCTTCCGGCAGGAAATTGGCCGCCGAACGGCTGCGCATGTTCAGCCGTCCGATGCCGAAATAGACGGAGTTCGCCCCGCCCTGGATGGCAGCCCACAGGCAGTCGAAACCGCCCGCCGGCGCCATGATTTCCAGCTCTTTCCGATTCATTTATTCCGCCCGCTCGGCCGCCTGGATCAGGGAAACGTTGAGTTGCTCGAGCAGCGAGAGCTTGACGCTGGCATTGTTCGCGGCCGGATGGTACCACGGCTGCGCCTCGAAATAGGACTTCAGGTCCTTCGACTGGAAGGTATAGCCGTGCGCGGCCAGGATGGCGTTGCGCATCACGCGCAGCAGCGGCTTGTCATAGCGGTGCAGCACGCCGATGAGCAGGATGTCGCGGGTGAAGCCGAAGCGGCTCTGGTCGCCGGCCCACTCCAGGTCAAAGGAAGAAACGGTCCGCTCGAACCAGGGTTCCCCATCTTCCATCTTGACTTCGGTGAGCCGGAGGCCCTCCTGCGTGGGAACGGCTTCCAGACGCCCGGTGTAGGGGCCGCCCGTTTCGCCGAAATCAAGCACGCCCGTGACCATCCCGTTGAACGTAATCGGCTCCAGGGGATAATCATATTCCCCATACGCGAACCAAGTTTCATCCAAGACCAGTTCTGCGCCGCTTCCGGTCTTGTATTTCCCGCGAATCAATGCCATCCACTGCTTCACGTTCAGGGCCTGGGAATCCCAGACCTGCGTGGCCTGCATCACGTCCGTCAGGCGGTTCCGCTTGTCGTAGAAGCAGATCACGTCCAGCCCGTCCTGCCGGAGGCGGCGGGCGTACGCGGCATCTTCATACGCATTCATCGCCCCGTTCGGGCCGTCCGACACGTCGAAAAGGTCCGTTCCGGCCGCCGCCGGGGTCAGCAGGAACTCGAGTTCCTCGCCTTCGGCCATCGCCGTCATCCGCACGGAGCCGTCCTCTTCCGGGTTGGCGTCATACACCAGCGCTCCGCTGTACCAGAGGCTGCCCGCCGCAAGGTCGTCCATCGGCCGCACGAGCGGCAGCACCTTCAGGATGATATCATTGTCGCCGATGACCTCCAGATACCGGTTGTCCGGATGGCTGACATAATTGACGCGGCAGCCGAACTCGGCGCCGTATTTCGGTTCTTCGGCATTGCGGCTGGGCCGCAGCCTGTACACCCCCGGCGAATTACCCCATTGTTCCAGGGTCAGTTCTTCGTCTCCGGAAGCGTCTGCCATATAGATGATATTGCCCATGCGGACCTCCCGGACGGTATAGACCGTGGCTCCGTCATAGAAGCGGTCACCTTCCCGGACAGCCTGCGCCTGCAGGAGGGAGAACGTGCCGAAAAGCAAGGTAAAAACAAGATACAGGTTCTTTCTCATCGTTTGTAGCATTTGGGTCCTTCCATACAAAGATAGGTTTTTTCGGGCCGCGATTGCAAAAAAATGCTAAATTTGTAAACATGAGACGATTCCCCATTCTGATTTGCCTCCTGGCGCTGGCGGGATGCCGGCCGGGGGCGGTACGTATCGACACGCCGCAGGGCACGCTGTGCCTGGAACCGATGACCGAAGACGCCATCCGCGTGCGGATGACGCCGGAAGGCGCGCCCGAACTCGGAGAACTCATTTTCACCGAAAAGGCCAGGGCGCCCAAATTCAAAGTCGAGCGCAGCGGCGGCGACGTCACCGTCCGGACGGCGAAGATGTCCGCCGAATGGCACGCCGACGCGCAGACCCTCCGCTTCCTCGACGCGGACGGCAAGGTCCTGCTGGAGGAGCGCGGCCACAGCGTCGTCGCCTCGGAAGTGCAGGGCGAGCCCGCCTGGGCCGTCTGCGCGGCCTTCGACTCCCCCGCCGGCGAACACCTCTACGGCACCGGACAGTTCCAGGACGGTTACCTGGACATCCGCGGCCTGACGCGCCGTCTCACGCAGGTGAACACGCAGATCGCCCTGCCGATGATCCTCTCCAGCCGCGGCTGGGGCCTGCTGTGGCACAACTACGGCCTCACGGACTTCAATCCCGCCGGACAGAGCGTCACGCTTACCGAGACGGAACAGGCGGGCGGATCGGTCACGGTCAACGCCACCGGCACGGCCGGCAACCGCCGCGAGATGCGCTTCTTCCGGAATTTCTCCGGCGAGGTCGAGCTCCCTGCGGACGGGGAATACGCCCTGCTGCTCGACGTGGGCCGTGAGATGGCCCGCCGGCAGTACCTGTCCGTGGACGGGGAACCGGTCATCGACATCTCCAACACCTGGCTGCCGCCTACCGCCGCCGTGAAGACCCGGCTCTCCGCCGGCAGGCATACCCTGGAAGTCCAGGGCACCTTCGGCGACGCGCCCGTCGTGTACTGGCGTCCCGTCACGGACGAGACCGTTTTCTCCTCCCCGGTGGCACAGGGACTGGACTATGTGGTCTTTGCGGGCGGCGCCGACGCCGTGATGCACAGCTTCCGCACGCTCGCCGGCCACGTGCCGGCCATGCCGGACTGGATCTTCCGCTACATCCACTGCCGCGAGCGTTACGATACGCAGGAAGAACTGCTGACGGCCGCCCGCCGGCTCCACGCGGAGAACATCCCCGTCGGCACCATCGTGCAGGACTGGCAGTGGTGGGGCAAGTACGGCTGGAACGCGATGCACTTCGACGAGGACAAATACCCCGATCCCAAGGCGATGACGGACGAACTGCACGCGATGGACCAGCACCTGATGCTGTCCGTGTGGTCCAAGATCGGCCGCGACTCCGAACTGGGGAAAGAGGTCGAAGCGAACGGATATTATATCGAAGGCACGGAGTGGGTGGACTTCTTCCAGCCCGACGCCGCCGCCTTCTACTGGCAGAATTTCAGCAGCAAGCTGCTCCCCACGGGCATTGACGCCTGGTGGCAGGACGCCACCGAGCCGGAGAACGACGACCTGAAGGGCCGCCGCATCGGACCGGACAAGATCCCGGGCGAATGGTACCGCAACGTCTATCCGCTGCACGTCATCCGCACCGTCTATGAGGGCCTGCGGCGCGACCAGCCCGACCGCCTGCCGGTCATCCTGACGCGCAGCGCCTACCCGGGCATCCAGCGCTACGGCGCCGTGACCTGGAGCGGCGACGTGGGCAACGACTGGGACGCCCTGCGACGGCAGCTGGCGGGCGGCCTGGGCCAGATGGCCGCGGGCCTTCCCTGGTGGACCTACGATGCCGGCGGCTTCTTCCGCCCGCGCGACCAGTATTCCGACCCGGACTACCAGGAACGGATGATCCGCTGGATCCAGGCTGCGGTGTACCTGCCCTTCATGCGCGTGCACGGCTACCAGAGCCGCACCGAGCCCTGGGAGTACAGCCCTGAAACCGAACGCCTCTTCAAGGCCGCCGTCGCCCGGCGCGAGGCCCTGCTCCCGTATATCCTGGAGCAGGCCGGCAAGGTCTGGAAGGAGGACTACACGCTGATGCGTCCGCTCGTCTTCGACTTCCCGCAGGACGAAGAGGCCCTGAAGCAGGACTGCGAGTGGATGTTCGGCACGGACTACCTCGTGTGCCCGGTCACCGAAGGCGGCGTATCCTCCTGGAAGGTCTATCTTCCCGAGAATCCCGCCGGTTGGGAAGACGTCCGCGACGGCAGCCGCCTCGAGGGCGGCCGCTACGCCGAAGTCCCCGTGGACCTGGAGGCCATCCCGGTCTTCCGCCGACTGAATTAGCGGTACCCCGGCCCTGAAAACGCCCGGAATCGGTGCGACCCCCGGCCGTGAGGCTGGGGGTCGCACCGGAAATGGCCCCTATCGGGCCCAGCCCGCTAGATGTAGTTGGCGTGGCTGACCTTGGCGGCCGGGTTGGCCTTCAGGATCTGGGCGACCATCTTGTCGGCGTTGGCCTTGGAGGTGAGGATCTCCATGAAGCCCGTCCCGGAATCGTGGACGAACAGCTTGCGGAAGCGTCCCTTCTTGCTCTCCTTGTAGATGACGGTCGTGATGTCCGACATCTTGAGCGGATACTTCTTCAGCTCGCTGTAGGTGATCGTGTCCGCCTCGTCGTCGAAAGTGTAGGTGCTCAGCTTGTACTGGCTGAAGAACACGGCAAAGTAGATCAGCGAATAGAAGACGCTGAAGAGGTAGGACTCGTTCGAAAACACGATGTACAGGACGAGGCACGCGACCCCGATCGCTCCGATCGCGATGCTGCCCCAGAGGATCAGTTTCGGATGCCGGGTGTTGGCGTAGACGGTCTTCATAAGTGGCTAATATTCTTCGTCTTCGTGCGCGAAGGGATCGTAGACCTCGTAGGTGGCGTCCCGCGTGATGCCGTCAAACATCACGATGCCGTCCTGGACGAAGGCGGAGAGGATGTTGCGGAAGATGTATCCGCCGTCGTTCGCCTCATAGTAGTAGCGGCCGTCGATCTTCTCGACGCGGATGACCCCGTTCTCGTCGTTGAATCCGTCGTCGCTCTCCGAGCGGAAATCCCAGTTCGCATAACCCTCGCCATCGTACTCGTAGTCGTCCCGCAGCTGTTGGAGCATCCGGGGCGTGCAGTGCTCCTCCAGGAACGCGTCCTCGACGTATAGGCTGCTGTTGTACATCTCCGTGATGAAGTCCATGATGGCCTTGTCGTCCTTCGCCGAATTCTCGTGGGCGGGAACCCTGTCGTAGTCCGTCAGGTCGAGGATGTTCCAGGTGCCGGGCTCCAGTTCCTTGCCTTCCGGCAGGGCCGCCTTGTAGGCGGAAATCTCTTCCTCGCCGAGTTCTTCACCGTTCCGTTCGGCTTCGACGTCCTCATAGACCTGCAGTTCGGTGTACCGGTCGATGATCCGGCTGTCCTGCAGGGTGATGATTTCCGTATAATATGAAGGACCGCCGGCGGAACCGCTCTTGCAGAAATAGCCCTTGCCGTCGCGGATCTCCCGGGTGTAGGCCTTGAAGCGGTCCGATTCGATGCCGATCAGGACGGGGTATTCGTCGTTGACGATGAAGAAGGCGCCGTACTCCTCGGCCATGTCGCGCATCCACACTTCGTTGATGCCGTCGCCGTCCAGGTCCACATACTGCCATTTGCAGAGGGGCTTCCAGCCGTGGTCTTCTTCCGAATCATCATAGATCTCCTGCATCCGCTCGAATTCCAACGCCGAAGGGGAATCCGGCTGCTGGGCCTTGGCGGTCCGGCCGCCCTGCCCGTTCGGGTTGCCGCCGCACGCGAAAAGCGTCAGCGCCAGGGTGGTGATGAGAGCAACTTTTTTCATATCTGATTATTCAAGTGTCCATTCAGCGCCGTCCTTGGTGTCCTTGACCCGGATGCCCAGGGCGGCGAGGGCGTTGCGGATGTGGTCCGAGGTGGTCCAGTCCTTGGCGGCCTTGGCGGCGGCACGCTGCTCCAGGACCATCTGCATCAGGCCGTCGATCACCTTGCCGCTCGCGCCGGCAGAGGCTTCCTCGTCCTTGAGGCCGAGCACGCCGAAGACGATGTCGTCGAAGAGCTGCACCAGGGTGTCCAGGTCGCCTTTCGAGAGCTTCAGCTGGCCCGCCTTGGCGGAGTTGACCAGCCGGACCGCTTCGGCGATGTGCGCCAGGGCCACCGGGGTGTTCATGTCGTCGCACAGGGCGTCGTAGATGCCGTCGAAGACGGCCTTGACCGCCGCGCTGTCCGCCGGGCAGCTGTCCGGGGCGATGTGCACCGGCTCCTCGCCATAGGCGTACTGCGGCGCCTTGCGGCCGGCCATCGCATAGAGGTCGCGGGCGGCCTGCATCAGGCGCTTGAGGCCTTTCTCGGCGGCCTGCAGCGCCTCGTTGGAGAAGTCCAGCGTGCCGCGGTAGTGGGCCTGGAGGATGAAGAAGCGCACCGTCATCGGGCTGTAGGCCTGGGCGAGTTTCGGGTGGTCGCCGCTGAAGAGCTGCGGCAGCGTGATGAAGTTGCCGAGGCTCTTGCCCATCTTCTGCCCGCCGATGGTGATCATGTTGTTGTGCACCCAGTAATGTACGCCCTGGGTGCCGCGGGAGGCCTGGTTCTGCGCGATCTCGCACTCGTGGTGCGGGAACATCAGGTCCATGCCGCCGCCGTGGATGTCGAACTCGCGGCCGAGGTATTTTTCGCCCATCACCGAGCACTCGAGGTGCCAGCCCGGGAAACCTTCGCCCCAGGGGGACGGCCAGCGCATGATGTGTTCGGGCTCCGCCTTCTTCCAGAGGGCGAAGTCGTAGGGGGCGCGCTTGTCGCTCTGCCCGTCCAGCGTGCGGGTGCCTTCCAGGGTGTCGTTGAGGTTGCGCCCGGACAGGATGCCGTAGTGGAAGTCGCGGTTGTACTTCTCCACGTCGAAATAGATGCTGCCGTTGCTCTCGTAGGCATAGCCGGCGGCGAGGATCTTCTTCACGGCCTCGATCTGCTCGATGATGTGGCCCGAGGCGCGCGGTTCGATGGATGGCGGCGCCACGTTCAGCAGGCGCATCGCCTCGTGGTAGCGCAGGGTATAGGCCTGCACGACCTCCATCGGCTCCAGCTGCTCCAGCCGTGCCTTCTTCGCGATCTTGTCCTCCCCTTCGTCGGCATCGTGCTCCAGGTGCCCCACGTCCGTGATGTTGCGGACATAGCGCACCCGGTAGCCCAGGTGGCGCAGGAACTTGCTGAGCACGTCGTAGGTCACGCCCGGCCGGGCGTGGCCGAGGTGGGCGTCGCCGTAGACGGTCGGCCCGCAGACGTACATCCCCACGTGGCCGGGATGGATGGGCTTGAAGAGTTCCTTCCGGCGGGACAGTGTATTGGTAATGAAGAATTCGCGCATAATCGATCTTGGATATATCTTGGCGAAGATACGAATTTTCTGCGTATATTAGCCTTATGAAATTCATTAGTTGGAACGTGAACGGCCTGCGCGCCGTGGCCGGCAAGGGCTTTGCCGACATCTTCGAAAGGCTTGACGCCGATTTCTTCTGCCTGCAGGAGACCAAACTCTCGGCCGGGCAGCTGGACCTGGAATTCCTCGGCTATCAATCCTACTGGAACTATGCCGAGAAGAAGGGCTACTCCGGCACCGCCGTCTACGCCCGGCACACGCCGCTGTCCGTCAGTTACGGCCTCGGAGTGGAAGAGCGCGACCACGAAGGCCGGGTGCTGACCCTCGAGATGCCGGATTTCTACCTCGTGAACGTCTATACGCCCAATTCGCAGGACGGCCTGAAGCGCCTGGACTACCGGATGCAGTGGGAGGACGCCTTCCGCGCCTATGTGTCCGGCCTGGCCGCGAAAAAGGGCGTCGTGATCTGCGGCGACATGAACGTCGCCCACGAGGAGATCGACCTCAAGAATCCCGCCACCAACCACTTCAACGCCGGTTTCTCCGACGAGGAGCGGGCCAAGATGACCGAGCTGCTGGCCGCCGGTTTCCGCGACAGCTGGCGCGACGCCCATCCCGGCGAGGCGAAATACTCCTGGTGGTCCTACCGCATGGCCGCCCGCGAGCGGAACGTAGGCTGGCGCATCGACTATTTCCTCGTTTCCGAGAGCCTTGCCCCGCGCATCGCCGGGACCGACATCCACAACGACATCTTCGGTTCCGACCACTGCCCGGTGGAACTGGTGCTTGCCGACTGAACCGGTTCCTTATGCTGATCAGCCACTACGCCTCCCCGCTCGGAGCCATCACCCTGGCCGGAGAAGACGACGCCCTGACCGGGCTCTGGTTCGCCGCCCAGCGCCATTACGGCTCCACCCTTCCGGCCGCTGCCGACGAAGGATGGCTCCCGGTTTTCGACGACACCTTCCGTTGGCTGGACAGCTATTTCGGTGGATACGTCCCTTCCCTGACCCCGCGCTTGGACCTGCGCGGAACCCCTTTTCAGCGGAAGGTCTGGTATGCCCTCTTGGACATTCCCTACGGAGAGGTGATTACTTACGGAGAACTCGCCCGACGGCAGAATACTTCTCCCAGGGCGATTGGTGGGGCCGTCGGGCGCAATCCCGTCTCACTGATCGTTCCCTGCCACCGCGTCATCGGCGCCGGCGGCCGCCTGACCGGCTATGCCGGCGGCCTGGACCTGAAGGCCCGGCTGCTGGAACTGGAGCGAACAGCAAGCTGGACCCGATAACGGCCATTTCCGGTGCGACCCCCGGCCGTGAGGCTGGGGGTCGCATCGATTCCGGGCGTTTTCAGGGCCGGGGTAGTTTATTCTCCTTCCCGGAGGTCCCGGATCTGGGCGAGGAGTTCATCCGTGCCGTCCAGGATGTCCCGGCGGACTTTGAGTCCAATGAACAGGCCGAGGGCCAGACCGACGCCGACACCGCAGACCATCGGGATGACGACTTCCTTGTCCGACAGGCCTTGGCGGAAGAAGAAGTCCCAGACCAGCAGACCGATCCAGACGAGCAGCATCGGGATACCGATCTTCAGCCACTCTGCGTGCATCTTCCGGAACTTGACCAGTTCTTCTCCGGCGGACACGAGGTCCCGGTCCAGGCGGGGGAGGTGCGAGTTGGTGATGGCCGTCGCGACGATGCATACCAGCATGATTACGAAGGAGTAGATCAGGAAAGCGGTTGACATTCCCAGACTGTAGAAGGAACCCAGACTCAGGATGGCGGCCACGCCGGCGATATAGGGGATCCGCGACTTGAAGCGGATCCGGTCCAGCCGGCGGGAGCAGGCGTTCCGGAGGAGGTTTTCGTTGATGATCTTCTGATCGTTGAGCATTTCGCGCAGCTGCTGCATCTGCTGCTGCATTTCGCGGAGGGTGTTATCGTTCGTTTCCATTTTACTGCATCTTTTTGAGTTGTTCTTTGATTCTGACCAGACGGACGGAGACGTTCTTCGGGCTGATGCCGACGATCTGGCCGATCTCCTCATAACTGAGGTTCTCCAGCCACAGCAGGACGATGGCGCGGTCGAAGGGACCCAGTTTGCCGATGCGGCTGCGCAGCAGGCCTATCTGGCGCGTGTCGGCATCCTGGTCTTCGAACAGGTCGATGTCCATCGACAGCGGACTGGTCTGCGGCCCGCGTTTCTTCTTCCGGTCGGAAGAAATGCAGGTGTTCAGCGCCACCTTCCAGATCCAGGAACCCTGCGCGCTGTCCCCCCGGAAGGTTCCGGAACCCCGCCAGAGGTTGATCAAGGTTTCCTGGAAGAGGTCGGCTACCTCGTCCGGATCGTTCGAGAACATATAGCAGACGGTGTAGATCGTCCCTTTATGCTCCCGGATCATCGTTTCAAATTCGCGTTCTGTCATTGTCTGGTTTAGTTGTTTCTGCCCATTAGACGCAGAAACGAACGAAAAACTACACGGAATCCTAAAAAAATGCAGTCCCCAGAATGCGGCGGCTCAGCGTTCGCGGGATTTCAGCCAGGCGGCCATCGCACGGATGGCGTTCCCGCGGTGCGAGACGGCGTTCTTTTCCTCCTCCGACACCTCGGCGAGCGTCCGGCCCGGATAGGCGTCCGGCAGGAACACCGGATCGTATCCGAAGCCACCGGTCCCCCGTCTTTCCCGGGCGATGGCGCCCTCGCAGGTCCCCTCGAAGAAACGGGGCTGCCCGTCGGAAAGGATCAGGGTGACCACCGTATGGAAACGCGCCTTCCTGTCGTCCACGCCGTCCAGCTCCCGCAGGAGCTTCGCCATGTTGGCGCCGTGTTCGTGCCCCGGGCCGGCATACCGGGCCGAATAGATGCCGGGCGCGCCGCCCAGGGCGTCCACCTCCAGGCCGGTGTCGTCGGCGAAGCACGGCAGGCCGGTGCGTTCATAAAGGTACCGGGCCTTCTGCAGGGAGTTCTCCTGCAGGGTGGAACCCGTCTCGGGAATCTCCTCCGTGATGCCCAGCGAGGCGGGCGAAACGATCTCATAGTCCGGGCCGAGGACCTCCGCGGCCTCGCGGATCTTGCCGGCGTTGGCGGTTGCGAATATGATTTTCATAACAGGGCAAAGATAGCACGAAATTCACTATCTTTGTATCAATATGTTCAACGACAAACAAATCGACGACCTGACAGGGCGCCTGTTCGACGGCATCTCCTTCACCCGCGAACCCGCCGGACTGTACGACCCCCTCCGCTACATGATCCGGATCGGCGGGAAACGCATCCGGCCGCGCCTCTGCCTCACCACCTATTCCTTCTACAGCGATAACTTCGACGAGGGCATCCTCGCCCCGGCGTCCGCCCTGGAAGTCTTCCACTCCTTCACCCTGATGCACGACGACATCATGGACCGCTCGCCCCTGCGCCGCGGCATGCCGACCGTGTGGAAGAAGTGGAACGAGGACACCGCCATCCTCTCCGGCGACGTGATGCTGATCGACGCCTACCAGCGTATCGCCAAGGCCCCGAAAGCCGTGCTGGACCGCGTGCTGGACCTGTTCTCCCGCACCGCCGCCCAGGTCTGCGACGGGCAGCAGTACGATATGGAATTCGAATCCGTGGAAGAAGTCCCGATGGAGGACTACAACCGCATGATCGGCCTGAAGACGGCCGTCCTGCTGGCCTGTTCCGCCGGGATGGGCGCCATCATCGGCGGCGCCTCCGACGCGGAGTGTGACGCCCTCTACCGCTACGGCTACGAACTCGGCATGGCCTTCCAGGTCGCAGACGACTACCTCGACGCCTTCGGCGACGAGAAGGTCTTCGGCAAGCCCATCGGCGGCGACATCGTCAACGGCAAGAAGAGCTGGCTGACCGTCCGCACGATGGAGAAAACCCCCGACCGGGCCGCCTTCCTGGAAGCGTTCTCCCGCCCCGCGGACAGCGCGGAGGAGAAAGCCGCCAAGATTGCCGCCGTCAAGGATATCTACCTGCAGCTCGGCGTGGACGCCGACGCCAAGGAGGAAATCGTCCGCTTCACCCGGCGGGCGATGGACGCCGTCACCGGCACCGGCCTGCGCCCCATCCAGACGGAGGCGCTCCGCCGCTTCGCCGAAAAGCTGGTCGGCCGGGCGAAGTGATGGAAGGGGTCGCGACGGTCGTCAAGAACGCGGGAAGCCACTTTCTGCTGAGCCCGCTGCCCGCCTGGGAAGCCTTTCCCGCGGTGCTGCGCGGCAAGGTGCGCCTCGGGCGCAGCGCCGCCACCAACCCGGTGGCCGTGGGTGACCGCGTCCGCTACGAACTCGAGGGCGAAGCCACCCTGGAGCATCCCGCCGTCATCAAGGAGGTCCTCCCCCGCGACAACTACCTCATCCGCCGTTCCACCAACCTGTCCCGCCAGGCCCACGTGATCGCCGCGAACCTCGACCAGGCCGTGGTCGTGGTCAGCCTGTACTTCCCCGAGGTCAAACTCCCCTTCCTCGACCGCATCCTGGTCACCTGCGAGGTCTATAAGGTGCCCGTGCTGATCGTCCTCAACAAGGTGGACCTCTACCGCGAAGAGGCCCGGGAGCAGCTGGAATACCTCCGGAAGATCTACGAAGGAGCCGGCTACCCGGTCCTGGAGACCTCCGCGCGCAGCGGCGAGGGCGTCGAAGCCCTGCGGGAGCGCTGCCGCGGCCGCGTCAACCTGATCACCGGCGAGTCCGGCGTGGGCAAGTCCAGCCTCATCAAGGCGCTGGACCCGTCCCTCGACCCCAAGGTCGGGCGCATCTCCGACGTCCATCTCCAGGGAAAGCACACCACCTCCCTCTACGAGATGTACCGCCTCGCGAGCAGCGGCTATATCATCGACACCCCGGGGCTGCGCGGCTTCGGCCTGGTGGACCTGGAGAAGGAGGAGATCTCCAAATACTTCCCCGAAATGCTCGCCGTCACGGACCGGTGCCGCTTCGTGCCCTGCACCCACACCCACGAACCCGGCTGCGCCGTCAAGGAAGCCGTGGACGACGGCCGCATCAGCCCCGAACGCTACAACTCCTACCTCGGCATGCTCGAGGAGGACCGGAAATTCCGATGACTTCCCTCAGCCCAGCCCGGCTCAACCGCGAGATCCTCCGCCTGTCGGTCCCGAGCATCCTCGCCGGCATTACCGTGCCCCTGGTGGGCATGGTGGACACCGCCATCGCCGGGCACCTCGGCGGGGCCGTCGCCACGCAGATCGGCGCCATCTCGGTGGGCTCGATGGTCCTGTCGCTGCTGTACTGGGTGTTCGGCTTCCTGCGCACCGGCACGGGCGGGCTCACGGCCCAGGCCTTCGGCCGGGAAGATCCGGCGGAAGCGGGACGCATCTTCCTGCGGGGCACGGGCCTCGCACTGCTGGCTGCCGCGGCCGCCCTGCTGCTGCAATGGCCCTTCTTCAAGGGCGTGATGCTGATCCCCGACGCCACGCCCGAAGTCCGGGAACTGGCGGAACGCTACTTCTTCATCCGCATCTGGGCCGCCCCCGCCACGATGACGCTGATGGCCCTGCGGGGCTGGTTCGTGGGGATGCAGAACTCCATCGACTCGATGTGGACGGACCTGATCATCAACGCCGTCAACATCGGCGCCAGCCTGCTGCTCGCCTTCGGGGCCGGCTCCTGGCCGGGACTGGGCTTCGCCGGCATCCCGCTGGGCACCGTCATCGCCCAGTACTGCGGCCTCGCGTACGCCCTGTGGGTGTGCTGCCACAAATACGGACGGAGCGTCTTCTCCCACCTGCGGCGCCGGGATTTCGCGGACCTGCTGCACGACGGCTCGATGGGCAGTTTCTTCCGGATGAACCTCGACCTCTTCGCCCGCTCCCTCTTCTTCATCCTCATCTACATCGGATTCACGATGATTTCCGCCGGCTACGGCGACCTGATGCTCGCCGCCGGCTCCATCCTGATGCAGCTGCTGATGTTCTTCAGCTACTTCACCGACGGCTTCGCCTATGCGGGCGAGGCGCTCTCGGGCCGATTCATCGGCGCGCAGGATACCCCGATGCTGCGCCGCAGCGTGCGCCTGGTCTTCGCCTGGAGCGCCGGCATCGCCCTGCTCTTCATCGGCATCTACGCCGCGGCCGGGACGCCCGCCCTGCGCCTGCTCACCTCCGACGAGGCGGTCGTGCAGGCCTGCCGGCAGTTCCTCCCCTGGCTGCTGCTGATGCCGCCCCTGGGCTGCGCCGCCTTCACCTGGGACGGCATCTATATGGGCGCCACCGCCTCCCGCGGCCTGCGGGACTCGATGGCTGCGGCCGCCGTCGCCTTCTTCGCGGTGTGGTATGCAGGAAAATGGCTGCTGCATCCCGAAGGAGCAGCAGCCATCCATCTCTTGTTTGCGGCTTATTTCTCGCACCTCCTGCTGCGGACCGTCCTGCTGACGGCGCGCTGGCGCAGGGAAGTGCTGCGCGGCGCTAGATGAAGATGTAGCGCAGGATGAACAGCACCGCCAGGATCCACATCGTCAGGGAAATGTCCTTGGCCTTGCCGGTCAGGGCGTTCATCAGCACGTAGGCGATCACGCCGATCAGGATACCGTCGGAAATGCTGTAGGCCACCGGCATCAGGATGATGGTCAGGAAGGCCGGCAGCGCCTCGCGGTAGTTGAGCCAGTCGATCTTGGTGACGGGCTGCATCATCATCATACCCACGACGATGAGGGCCGGAGCGGTCGCGGCGCTGGGGATGCCCAGGAACACCGGGGCGAAGAGCAGCGCGACGGCGAAGCACACGGCGGTGGAGAAAGCGGTGAGGCCCGTACGGCCGCCCGCAGCCACGCCGGAGGAGCTTTCCACATAGGTCGTGGTGGTGGAGGTACCCAGGCAGGAGCCGCATATCGTGCCGATGGCGTCGGCCATGAAGATGCGCTCGATCTTGTCCACGTTGCCCTTCTCGTCCACCATCCCGGCCCGCTGGCACACGCCGATCACGGTGCCCATCGTGTCGAACATGTCGATGAACAGGAAGGTGAACACCACGGCCAGCATATCCCACGAGAGGATCTCGCCGAACTGGAACTGGCAGAAGATCGGGGCGACGCTCGGCGGCGTGGACATGAAGCCGGTGAACTGCGTCAGCGCGGCGCCCGTGGCCGGATCCTTGATCAGCAGGCCGAGCAGCGCCGTGGCGATGATGCCGATGAGGATGCCGCCCTTGACGCCCAGAACCACCAGGGCGCCGGTGATCACGAGGCCGATGATGGCCAGCAGGCCGGAGCCGTGGCAGACGTCGCCGAGCACCACGAGGGTGGCGTCGGAGTTGACGATCAGGCCGGCGTTCTGCATGCCGATGAAAGCGATGAACAGGCCGATGCCCGCGCCGATGGCGTTCTTCAGTGAGGCCGGGATGGCGCTCAGGATCCACGAGCGGACCTTCGTCAGGGTCAGGATCACGAAGATCACACCCTCGATGAGCACCGCCGTGAGGGCGAACTGCCAGCTGTGGCCCATCGTCAGGCAGACGGTGTAGACGAAGAAGGCGTTCAGGCCCATGCCCGGGGCGAGGGCGAACGGCTTCTTGGCATAGAACGCCATCACCAGGGTGGCGATGATGGAGGCGAGGGCGGTGGCCGTGAAGACGGCACCGTTGGGCATGCCGTCCAGGGCGCCGAAGATGCTGGGATTGACGGCCAGGATATAGGCCATCGTCAGGAAGGTGGTGATACCCGCCACGATCTCGGTCCGGACGCTGTGTTTCTGCGGGTCCAAGCCGAATGCCTTCTGGATGAAATTAGCCATGGGTCAGAAAATTAGAAAACCCACTTGGTACCGATGCAAGGCATGACATGGAAACCTTCCATACCGGCGAAATTGTAGCTGAACTCCACCTCGCCGCCGAGGTTGAAATGCTCGGTGCCGAAGTTGTACCAGAGCTGGGGCTCGGACAGGACGACGGCATGGTCATATTCGCACCATACATCCACGAAGCCGGAGAAGCGAAGGCCCGGCGCGCCGAACAGGTCCTGGCAGCCCCAGACCGCGGTGAACTGCATGGGCACCTTGGAAGGCAGGCCCACGAAGCCCTTGTACAGGAGTTTCAGGTTCAGCGTGTTGTTGAAATCCGCGGAGTGCAGGAACCAGTCCACGCCCACGAGGAAGGCGCTGTTCACCGGGAAGGCACCGTAGTCCACGCCGGGCATACCGTTCAGGTTGCCCCAGGTTCCGAAGCCGCCGTTGTACTCGACCTGCAGGCTCAGCGGAGCCAGGGAGGAGTCCCCCCAGAAGTTCAGGCAGCGGGCGATCTCGAAATACGTGTTGTTCGGGGAGATGACCCTGTTGCCGTCCCTGTTGTTGAAATCGTAGTCGATGAAGAAGAAGGTGTTGCCCCACTTGTCCTGATGGAAACCTTCCAGGGTGGTGGTGAAGTGCTTACGACCGAGGTCGTAGAAGGTCTGGAAATTGGTCTGCGCCTTTGCTTCTCGGGCAAACAGCAACGCGGCGGAAGTTACCGCCATCAAGAATACTTTTTTCATCTTATTTTATATGGTGAATATGTCAGACCTTGATCACCGAGGTCACTTCCACCCCTTCCGGGAGCACCTTCCGGCCTTCGAGTTCCTCGATCTCGATGATGAAGTTGATCAGCGTACGCTTCGGACCGAACTGGCTGACCAGCCGCGCCGCGGCGGCCACCGTGCCGCCCGTGGCCAGGAGGTCGTCGTGGATGAGCACCACGTCGTCGGGCGTGATCGCGTCCTTGTGGATCTCGATCGTGTCGTGCCCGTACTCCTTGTCATAGGTCTCGGACAGGGTCTCGGCGGGCAGTTTGCCCGGCTTGCGCGCCATCACGAAGCCGGCGCCCAGGCGCACGGCCAGCGCGGGCCCCATGACAAAGCCGCGCGACTCCAGGCCCACCACCTTGGTGATTCCCTTGTCCTTATAAAGCTGGTAGAGCGTTTCTTCGAGTTCCCGCAGGCACCCGGCATCTTTGAACATCGTGGTGACATCCCAGAAGAGGATGCCCTTGACCGGAAAATCCGGAACAGTCCGGAGACTGGCTTTCAGTTTTTCTACACTCATAGGTAACTAACGACATACGAAGATAACAATTTTCTGCGGATATTTCCTTACCTTTGTGTTGATTATGCAAAAAAGAAGTGGAAAGGGCCGGCAGGTGTCCAGAGGCAAGAAAAAGGCCGGCGGAAGCAACAAAAAAGTGTTCCCGATCGTAGTCGGGAAAGTGCAGATGACCCGCGAAGGGTTCATCTTCGTGATCGTGGAAGGCCAGGACGACGACATCTTCGTGAAGGCCTCCAAGACGCGCCACGCCCTGAACGGGGATACCGTCCGGGTGGCCGTGACGCGTGAAAAGGCCGGGGAAACCCGGCGCCGCGAGGGCGAGGTCGTGGAGATCCTCGCACGCTCCGAGCGCCCCTTCGTGGGCTACTACCATACCGTCGGCGCCCGGGCCTGGGTGCTGATGCAGAGCAAGTCGATGCCCTACGACATCCGGGTGGACGCCGAAGCGGCGGCCGCGATGGGCGCGCAGCCCGGGATGAAGGTCGCCGCGGTCGTGGACCGCTGGGAGCGCCGCGACCCGGAGCCGTCCGGGCACCTCGTGGACGTGCTCGGCACCCCCGGGGAGAACGAGACCGAGATGCACGCCATCCTCGCCGAGTTCAATCTCCCCTACCGTTTCTCTTCCGAGGTGGAGAACGCCGCGGACAAGATTCCGGACGACATCACCGACGCGGAGCTGAAGGGCCGCAAGGATTTCCGGCAGACCTTCACGTTCACGATCGACCCCGCCGACGCGAAGGATTTCGACGACGCGCTGTCGTTCAAGCCGCTGCCGAACGGGAACTACGAGATCGGCGTGCACATCGCGGACGTGTCGTGGTACGTGAAGCCGGGCTCGGCCGTGGACAAGGAGGCGCGCGAGCGCGGGACCTCGGTCTATCTGGTGGACCGCACCGTGCCGATGCTGCCGGAGAAACTGTGCAACAAGCTGTGTTCGCTGCGGCCGCACGAGGACAAGCTGACGTTCTCGGCGGTGTTCGAGATGACGCCCAAGGCCGAGATCAAGGCACGGTGGATCGGCCGCACCGTCATCAATTCCGACTACCGCCTGGATTACGACCAGGCGCAACGGATCATAGAATCGGCGGTCGGAGGCGGCGAACTGCCTCCCGAAACGTCCGGCGTTGCCGGACCCCTCCCATCTGACGATGGGCCCCTCCCTCTTAACGTGCCGAGGGTGGCAGTGTTTCCGGAGGCAGTTGCCGCCTCCGATCCGCAGCTGGCCGAGGCGGTCCGGACGCTGAACCGGCTGGCGGGAATCCTGAAGGAGAACGAGCGGAAGAACGGGGCCATCGATTTCGACCGGCCGGAAATGAAGGTCGAGGTGGACGAAAAGGGCAAGCCCCTGCGCGTGTACCAGAAGATCTCGAAAGAAGCCAACTGGCTCATCGAGGAATTCATGCTGCTCGCAAACCGCACGGTCGCGGAGTACGTGGCCACGGGCGGCCAGATGAACGGCGTGGCGCAGAAGAACGCCAAGACCTTCGTGTACCGTATCCACGGCGAACCCAACGAGCTGAAACTCGAGAACTTCTACACCTTCGCCAAGGGCTTCGGCTACCGGATCCCGACCGAGGCGCCCACCGGCGGGCGCGCGGCGGCGAAATCGCTGACCGCCCTGCTGGACGCTGCCAAGGGCAAACCGGAGTCCGCCGCGATGGAGAACCTCGCCCTGCGGGCGATGGCCAAGGCCTGCTACAGCACCGACAACATCGGCCACTACGGCCTGGCGTTCAAGTTCTATACGCACTTCACCTCGCCGATCCGCCGCTACCCGGACCTGATGGTCCACCGCCTGCTCGCCCTGTACCTGGACGGCGCGGAGAGCCGCAAGAAAGACAAGTTCGAGGAAGAGTGCCGCTACGCCTCCGAGCGGGAGCTCGTGGCGGCGGATGCCGAGCGCACCTCCATCAAATACAAGCTGGTCGAGTTCATGATGGACAAGATCGGCCAGGAATTCGACGGCCACGTGTCCGGCATCACCGAATGGGGGATGTATGTGGAAATCGAACCCACGAAGATCGAAGGCATGGTGTCGCTGCGCGACATCCGCTCCGACTTCTTCGAGTTCGACGAGCCGCGCTACCGCCTGGTAGGCAAGCGCAGCCACAGGATCTTCCGCCTGGGCGACGCGGTGCGCATCCGCGTGCTCAACGCCAACCTCGAGCAGCGCATCCTGGATTACGAACTGATTGAAAACCCCCAGACAAAATAACGATTATGGCTAGTTCCAATTCATTTTTCGCCTTCCTCGCCGGCGCCATCACCGGTGCCGCGCTGCTGATCCTCGCCAATACCGACAAGGGCGTGGAGGTCATGGAAGACATCAAGGAGAAAGGTTCGGAGGCCCTCAACGACGGCCGTGCCGCCGTCCTGAACGGCCTGGACAAACTCGAAGACGCCCTCAAGAAAAAACGGGCGGAACAGCAAGCCGCGGCGGACGCTGAGGAAGAGGAGGCCGAGTAATATGGCTAAGGAGAATTCCGCATTGGGCGTACTTGCGGGTGAGACCCGGGACTACGTCAACCTCGCCATCGACGAAGTCAAGCTCAAGACCACCCGCGGGCTCTCGACCGCCCTCGGGCAGATCCTCTCCTGGCTGATCATCATCGCGGTCCTGTCCCTCGTGCTCGGGCTGCTCTCCCTCGCCCTGCTCCAGTGGATCAACGGGCTGGTAGGCTCTCCCTGGGGAACGCTTATCGTCGCCGCCGTCTTCGGCCTGGCGCTTCTCATCCTGTTCCTGAACCGGCAGAAGCTGTTCCGAGACATGTTCGTCAAGTTATTTATCGACGTATTCTACGACACCGACGACGATGAGCAGTAAATTCGGAAAGATCAAGACGGCCGACGAACTGGAAAAAGCCATCATCGCCGTCAAGGCCGGCCAGAAGGCGCTCGGCACGGGCATCAGCAAGGATGCACGGCACCTGATGGACTCCATGAAGCCCTCCAGCATCATCAGCAACTTCGTGCCGGCCACCACCCTGACCGACGCCGGACTCGGGCTGGTGCAGGGCATCAAGAAAATCTTCACCGCCCCGGACAAGTCCGGCAAGGCGAAGAAGAACCGGAAGAAAGCGGCCCCGGAAGAGGCTGTACCGCCCGAAGAAACCGTCGAAACCGCCGCCGAGGCTGCGGAGCAGGCCGCTGAGCCGGAGCCGGCAGCGGAAACGGAATCGGAAACTCAAGCCGACTGATCCGTTCGGCCGGTCTTTTTCCCGACCAGGTAGCCCAGGGCGAGGGTCCCGGCGATGAAGGCCAACAGGATGGAAACGGTCGCGATCTGCATCCCGACCGGATAAGACTCCGTGCCGGCATGGCCGAAGATGGCCATGACCAGCCAGAGCAGGAATACCACGAAGAGCAAACCGTCCAGCAGGACCAGCGCCGTGCGCCACAAGGTCCCCCATACGCCGTAGCCGAAAAACTGCCGGTAGGCGATGAAGTAGTAAACGGGGATGAGCCAATACAGCCAAGGGGAAACCCCGGCTCCGAATGCGCTGAAAATCAGCACCAGCGAGCTCATGAAGAGCTGGAGGAAAATACCTTCGGGCCAGGTATGGCGGTTGTGGCGGGGCGAAAAGCGGAACAGGATCCAGGTGGGGAAGATCAGAAAAAGCGTCTGGATCAGCATGCCCCAGCCCAGGTTGTTCATCAGCCAGGTGACGGCTTTGGCCAGCACCTTGAACCGGCCCGCTTCCGGATAGGCGTCACCGCCGAGGCTGACCCCGGCCAGTTTCAGGATCAGCGAAACCACCACGGCCACCAGAAGCAGCAGGCTGACCGGCGAAACACATACTTTCCGCCGGCCACCCGTATAATCGCTGATCAAATGTCCGGGACGCCACAGGAGATTGGCGATGGACGGCAACGCAGAATCAGCGTTGACGCCGAGTTTTTTCACCTCCTCCCAGACTGACCCCCAGTTCACACGTCCGACCGAGGATTTCTGCCCGCAAGCGGGACAGAAATCCCCTTCGAACTCCTTCTGGCAGTTGTGGCAGACGTGTTTCAACTTACTCTCAGATCAGCGGTTCGGCGGTCATTGCGGCCGGCTGCGGAATTCCCATCAGTTTCAGGATGGTCGGTGCCACGTTGCACAGGGCGCCGTCCTTCACCTCCTTCACGGCGTCGCCCGCGTTGATCACGACGAACTGGACCGTGTTCAGGGAGTGCGCCGTATTCGGCGTACCGTCCGGATTCACCTCGTAGTCGGCGTTGCCGTGGTCCGCGGTCAGCAGCACCACGTAATCGTGTGCGATGGCGGCCTCAACCACCTTGCCCACCAGTTTGTCGATGCATTCGACCGTCTTGGTCACGGCCGTATACACGCCCGTGTGGCCCACCATGTCGCCGTTGGCGAAGTTCAGGATGATCAGGTCCTCCACCTCCGAGTTGATCTTGTCGATCAGCTTCTCGGCCACCTCGGGGGCGCTCATCTGCGGCAGCAGGTCGTAGGTGGGCACCTTCGGGGAGTTCACCAGGATGCGGTCTTCGTTCTCGAACTGCAGCTCGCGGCCGCCGTTGAAGAAGAAGGTCACGTGGGCGTATTTCTCCGTCTCGGCGATGCGCAACTGGCGCTTCCCTGCCTTGGAGACCGTCTCGCCGAGGGTGTCATTCACCAGCTCCTTGTCGAAGAGGATGTGCACGCCGGTGAAGGAGGCGTCGTAGGGCGTGAGGCAGCAGTAGTACAGCGGCAGGGTGTGCATCCCCTCTTCCGGCATGTCCTTCTGCGTGAGCACGGTGGTGAGCTCGCGCGCACGGTCGTTGCGGAAGTTGTAGAAGATGATGGCGTCGCCTTCCTCGATCTTCGCCAGCGGGGCGCCGGCGGCGTCGGTGATGACGATCGGCTTGACGAACTCGTCGGTCACGTCGGCGTCGTAGGACGCCTGGATACCGTCGATGGCGGAGGTGAACGCCGCGCCCTTGCCCTCGACCAGCAGGTCATAGGCCTCTTTCACGCGGTTCCAGCGCTTGTCGCGGTCCATCGCGTAGAAGCGGCCGCAGACCGTGGCGATCTTGCCGGTGGTTTCGGCCATCTTCTGCTCCAGCTCCTCCAGGAAGCCCTTGCCGCTGTGCGGGTCGGTGTCGCGGCCGTCCATGAAGGCGTGGACATAGACCTGCTCCAGGCCGTACTCGCTCGCAACGCGCAGGAACTCATAGACATGGTCCAGGGAGGAGTGTACGCCGCCGTGGGAGGTGAGGCCCATCAGGTGGAGCTTCTTGCCGGAGGTCTTGACATAGTCGAAGACCGCCTTGATCTCGGCATTGTCGAGGAATTTGTGGTCGCGGACCGCCATGTTGATCTTCACGAGGTCCTGATAGACCACGCGGCCGGCGCCGAGGTTCATGTGACCGACCTCGGAGTTGCCCATCTGCCCGTCCGGCAGGCCGACGTACTCGCCGCAGGCCTGCAGGTGGCCGTAAGGATATTTCGCACGCAGGCCGTCGATCACCGGCGTACCCTGCGCCCAGATAGCGTTGGAATAATCGTGTCTGCCCTCGCCCCAACCGTCGAGGATCATCAGAAGTACTTTTCTATTCATGTTCTTGAAGGTTTTATTCAGTTAAACCGCGGGCGCGGAGCATCGCGGAAGAGTCGGGCTCGCGGCCGGCGAAGTTCTTGTAAAGCGTCATCGGTTCCTCGCTGCCGCCCTTCTCCAGGAAGGTCTCCTTGAACTTCTTCGCCAGGTTCAGGTCGTACGGACCGTCCGGCGAGGCGGCGAAGATGCTGAAGGCGTCCTTGTCCAGGACCTCGGACCAGAGGTAGCCATAATAGCCGGCGGCATAGCCGCTGGAGAAAATATGGTTGAAATAGGTCGAGCGGTAACGGTAGGTGATCTCGGGGATCAGGCCGATCTCCTCGGCGATCTGCTGCTCGAAGGCGTCGATATCGACACCCTTGGTGCTCTCCAGTTCATGCCAGCGCATGTCCAGGATGGAGGCCGCGCAGAGCTCGGCGGTCATGAATCCCTGATTGAACTTCTTGGCGTTCAGGATCTTCTGGACGAGTTCCTCCGGGATGGGCTCGCCAGCGGCGTTCTTGGCATACTGGGCGAGCAGCGAAGGCTGGAAGGCCCAGTTCTCGTTGAACTGCGAGAACATCTCCACGAAGTCGCGCGTGACGCTGGTACCGCTCACGGAAGGATAGCGGCACTGGGTGAGCAGGCCGTGCAGGGCGTGGCCGAACTCGTGGAAGGCCGTCTCCACCTCGTCGATGGACAGGTAATCGTCGGAGAAATTGCAGACGTTCACGATGATCGGGCGGACTTCCTTGCCGTCGGCGTCGAAGTACTGGTCGCGGATGTTGTTCATCCAGGCGCCGCCGCGCTTGCTCGGGCGGGGCTTGTAGTCAGTGGTGAAGATGCCCAGCAGGGAGCCATCCGCGGCCGTCACCTTATAGGTGCGCACCTCGGGGTTGTACACGGGCACGCCTTCGAGTTCCTCGAAGTTCACGCCGTAGAGGATATGGGCGTTGGTGAAGACACCCTTCCGTACGCTGTCGATCTGGAAATAGGGCTTGGTGAGCTCCTCGTCCAGGTCGAATTTCGCCTTGCGGACCTTCTCCGCGTAGTACCACCAGTCCCAGGGTTCGATCTTGGAGCCGGCCGGAAGCTTGCCTGCCTTGACTTCGGCGTCCATCACGGCCTGCATGTCGGCGAGTTCCTCCTTCGCCTTCGCGACGGCGGCCTTCATGATGCCGTCCAGGAACGCGTCCACCGTCTGCGGGTCGCCCGCCATCTTGTTGGCGAGGATGTAGGCGGCGGCGTTCGGATAGCCCAGGATCTTCGCCTTCTCGGCGCGCAGGTCGAGCACCTCCAGCAGGAGCTGGCGGTTGTCGAACTCGTTGCCGCGGTGGCCGCGGGAGGTGTAGGCTTCGTTGTACTGGCGGCGCAGTTCGCGGTCCTCGGTGGTGGTCATCTTGTCCGGATAGGCGGCCACGCTGAAACCGAACTTCTCCAGGAAGTCGTTGGACTCGGCGAGGATGTTGTTGCCGATCTTCTGCGTCTTGGCGGCGATGTCGGCGTTGATCTGGCGCAGGCGCGCCTGCTGCTCCTCGGGCAGGCCGATACCTTCGCGCTCGAAGCTCTCGTAGGTCTTCTTCAGGACCATCTGCTGCTCACGCGTGAGGCCGCTCTGGTCGGCGTTATAGACGGCGGCGACGCGGTTGTAGAGCGCCTTGTTGAAGGAAATGTTGTTGCTGTGCTCGCTCATCAGGGGGATGGCTTCCTCCTCGACGGCGGCGAGGGCGTCGGTGCGGTCGGTCTCGGTGACGTTGTAGAACACGCCGGACACCCGGGCGAGCAGGCGGCCGGAGAGTTCCAGCGCCGCGATGGTGTTCTCGAAGGTGGGGGCGTCGGGGTTCGCGGTGATCGCCTCGATCTCGGCGGTCTGCTCCTCGATGCCGGCCTTGATGGCCGGGATATAGTCTTCGGGAAGGATCTTCTCATACGGAGGGATGCCGTAAGGCGTATCCCACTCGGCGAAGAACGGATTCGTGCGTTTTTGGCAGGCTGTCATGGCAAGGATGATGGCTGCAAGGGTAAGTACTCTTTTCATTTATTGTTGACTGATAATAATATACGTAGGATAATGGTCGGAATAGCCGTTCAGGAACTGCCCGCCGGAAAGCGTGCGGAGCGGCGTGCCGGCAAAACGCCCTTCCTGCTGCGTCAGGAACGGCGGGTCGAAGACGTAGCCGTAATGGAAGGCGTCGCTGCGGCAGATCCCGTAGCCTTCCGCCGGGGCGGCGAGGGCCCTGTTCACGAGGATGATGTCGTAGATGTTCCATTCGCCGTGGTATTCCTGCGAGCCGAAACCGTCCTTGTGCATGCGCAGGAACGGGGAGAAGAAGTCCCCCTCCCCCACGTCCTCGATGCGCTCGCGGCCGTGCAGGTACTCGGACATGCTCCTGTCTTCCGGATTGTCGTTCATGTCGCCCATCACCACGAGCTTGATGCCGGGATGGCGGCTTTCCTGCCGCATCGCGTCGTTATAGACGATCTCCGCGCCGCGGCAGCGGAGGTCCTCCCCCTTGTCGCCCGAACGCGAAGGCAGGTGCGCGACGTAGAAGCCGAACATCTCGCCGCCCAGCCGGCCGCGGACGAACAGGACGTCGCGCGTCTTGAAGGAGCGCTGCTCCTGCGGCGTCTTCTCGAACTCGATGTCGCTGTCGAAATCGAACGGCAGGGTGTACGACTCCAGCAGCTCGAAATCCGCCGGGCGGTAGAGCAGCGCGCAGTCGATGCCGCGCACGTCGGGGCTCTCGTAATGCACGAAACGGTAGCCGGCGGCGGCGATCTCCTCCCGGGCGGTCAGGTCCTCCAACACGCGGTCGTTCTCCACCTCGGCGAGGCCGAGCACGGCGTGCCAGCGGCCGTTCTTCTCCGACATCGCCCGGATCACGGAAGCGAGGTTGGCGAGTTTCTTCCCGTATTTGTCGCCGGTCCAGTTGTTCTCCCCGTCCGGGAGGAAAGGCTGGTCGCTCTTCCCCCGGTCGTGTTCGGTGTCGAAGAGATTCTCCACGTTGTAGAAGCCGATGACATAAGCGTCTTCCGGCACCCGGGCGGTGCAGGAAAGCAGCAGGAGTGCCAGGAAAAAGCCGAAGAACCGTCTGATTTTCATACCTTTTAAAAAATCTTGTAAATATACGCTTTTCCAAGCAAAAAGAAAAGGCGCCGGCCCTGGACGGACCGGCGCCTTCAAAAAGCAGATAAATATTATTCAGCAGCCTCGTGGCTCACATAGAACGCGTTCTTCATCTGGGCGTTGCCGTTGTAGGAGGTCTTCGGGCCCACCACGGTGATGGTGTCGCCTTCCTTCACACCCAGCTTGGTCAGCAGATCCTGGCCGGACTGTCCGGTGAGGGTCGGGACCAGGCCGTAGACGTAGATCTTGTCCGTGTCGTCCTCGATGTAGAAATTGCCGTACTTGTTGTACTTGCTCGCGTCGTCCTTATCCATCACGATGCCGCTCACCTTACCGGTGATCATATACAGGGCGGAACCGTCCTCCAGGGCGTTGAACGCCGCACAGGTGGCCGCCGTGACGGAGGTGTGCTCCACGTAGTAGCCGTTCACCATCTGGGGATTCTCCTTGTAGGAGCCCTTCGGGCCCACCACGGTGAGCAGGTCGCCCGCCTTGATGCCCTTGGCCGTGATCACGTCCTGGCCGGACGCGCCGCCCGCCTCGGGAAGGAGGCCGTACACATACACCTTGCCGGAGTCGTCGTTGAGGTAGAAGTTGCCGTACTTGTTGGGCTTGGTGGGATCGTCCTTGTCCATCACGATGCCGGTCACGATACCCTTGAGACGGTACAGGGCGTTGCCGTCCGGCAGGGCGTTGAAGTCGCCGGCGGCGATTTCAACGATGGAGCCGGTCTGGCTGACGGCCTGCTGGCAGCTGTATTCCTTCTTGCCGTCGGTGGTCTTGAAGGTGATGACGGTCTCGCGGTCGCCACCGGCGTTCGGGGCGGCGGTGAACGTCACGACGTTGCCGGCCAGCGCGGAGATGGAGAGCCAGCTCTTGGCGTCCTCGGGGATCTCGACATACACGCCGTCGCCCTTGTTGGCGAGGGTGACGGTGAAGTCGCCGCCCTCGATGGGCAGGACGGCGTCCTCGGGATCGATGGATTCGACCTTGATGAGGGACTTGTTGATCTTGACCACGGTCACGTTCACGAGTTCGACCGTACCGTTGTAGGTGGTCTTCGGGCCCTCGACGGTGACCTCGTCACCGACCTCGAGGCCGAGGCTCAGGAAGTTCTTCTCATTGCCCTTGGCGTCCAGCGTACCGTAGATGTACACCTCGCCGGTGTCGTCCACGAGATACCAGTTGCCGTAGGTCGTGTTGGCGATGCTCTTGACGGTACCGGTCACGCGGTAGGTCTTGCTGTCCGGACCGGCGATGATCTCGGCGCAGGTCGCGTTGGAGACGGTGGCGATGCCCTGGATCACGTTGATGCGCTGCACGGCGCCGTTGCACTCGAGCAGGAGCTCGGCGTTGCGGCCGGCGGCGGCTTCGGCGGAGAAAGTGACGTTGGTCGAGCCGGCAGGGCCGGAGAGCGGGCTGACGGTCAGCCACTCGGGGGCTCCGCTGATGGACCAGGCGTAGTTCGACAGGACACCGATGGTGGCGGAACCGCCTTCCGCCGGAACGGAGACGTAGGAGGAGGACACCGAGACCTCATCCAGATAATGGGACCCGACTTCTTTCTGGCAGCCGGCCAGGATGGCCAGGGCTGCGGTCAGGGAAGCGAAAATATACTTGGCTTTCATAAGATGTCCGGAGATTAGTTGAACAGATACTTGAGACCGATGGAAGCGTACCAGCACTGGCCGAGCGAATGGTTGTAGGTCCAGGTCTGGGTGTTGCCGTTGATGGAGGCCGGCGTGGAGAAGGTCGCATAACCGTCGGCGTCGACCCCTTCATACTTGAGGATGCGGGCATCGGAACCGATGGCCGGGTTGAGGTACTTGCTCACGCCCCAGCTGGAGTTGAACAGGTTCAGCAGGTTCTTGATGTCGAGGTTGAGCTGCAGCGTGTTGGTGCTGCCTCCGATCCTCACGGTGAAGTCGTGCTTGTAGCTCAGGTCCACGCGGTGCACCCACGGGTTGTACACGCTGTAACCCTCCGCATACTGGCCCTGGTGCTTGCTGAGGTACTTGTCCTTGTGGACGAAGTCCATGAAGCGGGTGGCGTCGTCGGGAGAGACGAAGCGGAAGTCGCCGGAGGCCACCTGGGCGTCGGTCGGGATGTAGATGGTGTCGTAGTTGTAGCCGTCACCGTTCATGTCGTTCGCCGTCATGTAGGAGTAGTTGTAACCGCCCTGCCAGGTCTCATAGATGATGCTGTAATGGTTGCCGCCCTTGTCGTTGAACGCCACGGACGCGACGAAGCGGTCCGGGGTCACGTACTGGGAGTTGTGGAGGCCGATGTAGTTCGGGCCCTCGACGGTCGGCACGTAGGTGAAGGCGGACTCGGCGGCGCTGCCCGGCATACCCGTCACCTCCTTGGAGACGGTGTGCGTGTAGGCGGCCATGAGGCTCAGGCCCTCGACCGGACGGGCGTTGAGGGTGACGCTGCCGGACCAGCCGTAGCCGCGGCTGGTGTTCTCCAGCACGAAGGCCTTGGCGTTGGTGCGGTAACCGGCAGGATAGATCGGACGGTTGTCCACGCCGTTGAAGCGGGCGAAGCCGCCCACGTTGGGAATGCTCCAGTCGGAGATGGACACCGCGTTGACGGTCTTGTTGAAGATGCCTTCCACCTCGATGGAGAGCGGGAAGGAAGTCGGGAAGGAGTAGTCCACGGCCAGGGAGCTCTTCCAGACCTGCGGCATGCGGAACTTGGGATCCACGCCGTTGACGGCGGAAGGAACCGTGCCGTCCTCCGGAGAGACCGTGCTGGGATAACCCAGGCCGAGGAGCTTGTTGTACAGGGCATCGATGGTGGCGTTGCCCTGGCCGTCGGTCACGAGACCGCCGTTGAAGACATCCATGTCGAAGCCTTTCTTCTTGGCGTTCGCGGCGTTGATCTGGGCCTGGTACTGCACCATACCGCCGTTGGTGGGCATGTTGGTGAAGAACACGAGCGGGAGACGGCCGGAGAAGAGGCCGGTACCGCCGCGGACCTTCAGGCTCTTGTCACCGAGGACGTCCCAGTTGAAGCCGATGCGCGGGGAGACGGTCAGCTTGGAGGTAGGCCAGCGGCCGGTGTCGATGTGCTGCTCGGTGTAGCCGTAGGACTGCGGATAGTAGCTGAGCTTGTAGATGGCCGCGTTGGTCATCAGGTCGCCGTTGTTGAAGAACAGGCCGTCCAGGCGCAGGCCGGCGGTGAGCTTGAAGTTCTCGTTGACGTTCCACTCGTCCTGGCCGTAGATGCCGGCCTTGTAGAACTGGACGCGGGCCGCGGGCTTCTGCTCGCCGTCGTAACCGTAGGTCAGGTTCACGATCTCCGGGGTGGCACCCGCGAGGAAGTCGCTCACGGAGTTGTAGCGGTAGTAACCGGAGCCGTTGCGCATGTACTGGTTGTCGGCCATCTGGTATTCGAAGCTGACGCCGGCGGTGAGCTTGTGGTCACCGGCATAGTAGGTCAGGTCGTCCTTGATGTTGGCCACGGTGTTGTGCACCGCGTTGTTCCAGGTGAAGAGCTCGTAACCGAGGGCCATGTAGTTGTTGGTCCCGATGCCGTCCTCCATCAGGTCGCCGTCCAGGATGTCGATGAACGGGAACTCGGCGGAGTTGGTGCCGCGGACGTCGTCCAGCTTGGAATAGGTGGCGAGGAACTGGTTGGACAGCTTGTCGCTCAGGCGGCTGTTCAGGTCCACGGAGAAGGTGCTCACGATGTTCTGCATCGAGTACATCGAGTTCGCGAAGGACATCGAGTACTGCGACATGCGGGAACCCGCCATACGGGTGCCGGCGTCCATGGACGTGGCGTTGGGCGCGCTCCAGCGGTTGTTGAGCGTATAGTTGTAACGGAAAGCGAGCTTGTGCTTGTCGTTGATGTTCCAGTCGATGCGGGCGAGGAGCTTGAGGTTGTTCTCGTCGGCCGGGAAGCTGGTCCAGGAGCCGGTGTCGTAGCCGTACTTGGACTTCACGAAGTCGGAAACGGCCTTGAGGTCGGACTGGGTGGTGCGGGAGATGTAGTTGTCGGCGTCGGCCTTGCCGTTGGTGGAACCCTGCCAGCGGTTGGCGACGGTCGGGATCTTGGAATACTCGGCGTTGACGAAGAAGAAGAGCTTGTTCTTCACGATCGGGCCGCCCAGGGTGAAGCCGTAGGTGGTGTTGCGGTCCACGGCGCGGGCGCCGGAGATCTGCTCGCCGTCCACGGTGTCGCCGCGCATGTTCTCGTTGCGGTGGTACACGTAGGCGGTGCCGCGGAAGGTGTTGGTACCGGACTTGGTGATCGCGTTCACGCCGCCGCCGATGAAGTTGGTCTGGCGGACGTCGTACGGGGAGATCACGACCTGCATTTCCTCGATGGCGTCGATGGAGATCGGGTTGCCGCCGCCGGGCAGGCCGTCGGAGAGACCGAAGTTGTTGTTGAAGTTGGCACCGTCCACGGTGAAGTTGGCGGTACGGCCGTCAGCGCCGGCAAAGGTCATGCCGTTGCCGCCGTAAGGCGACAGGCGGGTGACGTCGGTGATGCTGCGGCTGACCGTCGGCAGCGCGGTGATCTGGCTGCTGGTGATGTTGGTCGCGGCACCGGTCTTCTCGGTGGCGAACTTGGAGGATGCCGTGGAGATGACGATGGCCTCACTCAGCATCTCGGTATCGTCGGTCAGGGTGACGTTCAGCGAGTATGCCTCGGCGAGCTGCAGCGTGATGTCGGTGTAGGTCACGTTGTTGAAACCCAGGCAGCTGACCTCGACGGTGTAGGGACCGCCGGTACGCATACCGTTGATGGAGAAACGGCCCTCCGCGTTGGCCACAGCGTAGTACTGCGTGCCGGACGGCGTGTGGACCGCGACGACTGCCGCACCGGCGACCGGCTCGCCGCTCTTGTCGGCCACGCGGCCGTTCAGGGCGGAGGTAGTCACCTGCGCATAGGCAGACACAACAAAAAGCATTGCTGCGAAAGACAGCAAAAGGCTCTTGATGGTTTGTTTCATAACTGTTTGATAATATGAAAATAATATAGTTTATCCAGGTCAGGTTTTCTTACGCGGCGCAAAGATAATTCAGTAAAACGAAAAGGGCAAACCCTTTCCCGTTTTTTTATCAACAATTATTGCTACCTTTGCAGTCCAAACAACCCACGAGGACAGATTTGATTGCTTGCAACCTCGTCAAAAATGCTAAAAAAGATGAACTACCTCTTTACATCGGAGTCCGTCTCCGAAGGTCACCCCGACAAAGTCGCCGACCAGATTTCAGACGCCATCCTTGACGAATTCCTCCGGCAGGACCCGGAGGCGAAAGTCGCTTGTGAAACCTTCTGCACCGCGGGCCTGGTGGTCGTGGGCGGCGAGGTCTCGTCCGACAACGCCTACGTGGACATTCCCGCCACGGTGCGCCGCGTGATCGCGCGCATTGGCTACACCAAGGCCGAGTACGGTTTCGACGCCGACTCCTGCGGAGTCATTTCCACCATCCACGAGCAGAGCGCGGACATCCACCGCGGCGTCGTGCGCGAAGACCCCGAAGGGCAGGGCGCCGGCGACCAGGGCATGATGTTCGGCTACGCCAGCACGGACACCGAGGAGTACATGCCCCTCGCCCTTTCCCTCTCGCACCGGCTCCTGCACACCCTCGCCGACATCCGGCACAACGAACCGGCCCTGATGCCCTACCTGCGCCCGGACGCGAAAGCGCAGTTCACCATCGAATTCACCGGCCGCCGCACCCCCGTGCGCGTGCACACCATCGTCCTGAGCACCCAGCACGACGACTTCGACCCCGACGAGGTGCGCATGCGCGCCCGCATTGAAAAGGACGTCCGGGAGATTGTCCTCCCGCGCATGATCGCCACCCTGCCCGAACGCACGGCGAAGCTCTTCGACGGCAGCTTCATCCTGCACGTCAACCCGACCGGCAAGTTCGTGATCGGCGGCCCCGCCGGCGACACCGGCCTGACCGGCCGCAAGATCATCGTCGACACCTACGGCGGACGCGGCGCCCACGGCGGCGGCGCCTTCTCCGGCAAGGACCCCTCCAAGGTGGACCGCAGCGCGGCCTACGCCGCCCGCTACATCGCCAAGAACCTCGTGGCCGCGGGCGTGGCGGAGGAATGCCTCGTGCAGCTGGCCTACGCCATCGGCGTGGCGGAGCCCGTGAGCGTCTATGTGGACACCTACGGCACAAGCCACATCGCCGCCTCCGACGCCGAGATCGCGAAGACGGTCCGCAGCCTCTTCGACCTGCGCCCCGCCGCCATCATCCGGAAGTTCGGCCTCAAGAACCCCATCTACGAGCCCACCGCCGCCTACGGGCATATGGGCCGCAAACCCTATGTGCAGGACGGCATCCAGTTCTTCGGCTGGGAGCTGCTGGACAGCGTGGACCGCATCAGGCAGGCATTTTCCCTATGAGCAAGGAGAAGAAACCGCAGCAGGTGCGCATCACCAACAAGCGGGCGTCGTTCGACTACGAGTTCCTCGAGGAGTACGACGCCGGCATCGTGCTGGTGGGCACGGAGATCAAGTCCATCCGTGCCGGCAAGGCCTCCCTCCAGGACGCCTACTGCTACTTCTCCGGCGGCGAGCTGTACGTGCGCGGGATGAACATCGCCACCTACTTCTGGGCCTCCGCCTGGAGCAGCCACGAACCGCTGCGCGACCGCAAGCTCCTGCTCACGAAACGGGAACTCAAGCACCTGGCCCAGGCGGTCAAGACCAAGGGCCTCACGATCGTCGCGGTGCGCGCCTACATTGCCGCGAACGGCTACGCGAAGCTCCACATCGCCCTGGCGAAGGGCAAGAAGGAGTTCGACAAGCGCGCCACCATCAAGGAGAAGGACATCCGCCGCGAAATGGAACGCGAATAAGCCGCCATGCCCCGCCTCAAACACAGCATCCCCGCAGAACTGCCTCAGGCAGAGCAGCTTGACTTCGGGCAGCTGGCCGGCGACTATGCCGCGGGCCGCTGCGACCTGATTGTCGTGCTGGGCCCCACCGCCTCTGGCAAGACGCGCTACGCGGTCTCACTCGCGGAACGGCTCGGCGGCGAGATCCTCTCGGCCGACTCCCGCCAGGTCTATCGCGGGATGGACATCGGCACCGGCAAGGACCTCGCCGAATACGGCAGCATCCCCTACCACCTGATCGACATCGCCGAACCCGGCACGCAGTACAATGTCTGGCAGTTCCAGCAGGATTTCCTGCGGACGTATGCGGATATCCGCGCCCGCGGCGCCGTGCCCGTGCTCTGCGGCGGCACCGGGATGTACATCAACGCCGTCACGCGCGGCTACGATTTCTCGGAAAAGACGCCGCTCAGCGCCGCCCGCGAAGCACTCCCCCGCGAAGGATTCCCGCAGAAGCCTTTCTTCATCGGCACGCTGGTGGACCGGGATACGCGCAACGCACGCATCGACGCCCGCCTGGACGCCCGCCTGCAGGAAGGCATGGTTGAAGAGATCCGCGGACTGCTCGAGCGGGGCGTTCCCGCCGAGGTCCTGATCTCATACGGTCTTGAGTACAAGTTCGTTACGCTCTACCTACAAGGCATCCTCAGTTTTGAGGAGATGAGAATACAACTCGCCACCGCGATCCATCAGTTCGCGAAGCGCCAGATGACCTGGTTCCGCGGGATGGAGCGCAGTGGCGCGCTGATTCATTGGGTTACACCTTAGCCCGGCTGCGGCAGCTTGCCCCTGTCGGGCAGAAAAAGTGTCCTCGCTTCGCTGCGGAAATGCCCTCCCGGGGCAACAGCCGCCAGCCTGCTAGAAGCTGTATCCCAGTCCGAGCATCAAACTGTTGCCGATGGTCTTCGAGGCCGTGAGGAAGGCCAGGTCCAGGTGGACGCCGGCATACTTCACGCCCAGGCCCAGGGAGGCGTAGGTCGGGATGGCCTTCGCGGCGTCGCCGTAGTGGAAGCCGCCGCGCAGGAACACGATGTCCGCGATGCCGTACTCCAGGCCCAGGCCCGCCATCAGCGCCCCGGCGAACAGATAGTCCACCTCCGCGCTCGCGGTCAGGCCGGCGATGGAATAGGCGCCGCCGGCACGCACGACGCCCGGCTGGGCGTAGTTGTCACCGCCATAGTTGACGGGGGTTCCGACGTTGTTCACCGAGAGACCTGCCTGGAAACCGTCTTTCTCATACTTCAGCGCGATGTCGGCGCCGAAGGCGGAAGCCTTGGCTTCCTCCGCCAGCGCGGAGCTCACATAACGGAGCGACAGGCCTGCGGAAAAACCGTCGGCAATCTGATAGGCGGCGCCCAGCCCGACGGCCATTTCCATCGGGGAGAAGGCTCCCTTCGAGCGGCCGTCCGCGGAGATGATCGAATACTCCGGATAAGCGAAATCCTTGAACTGCAGCCCGATGGCCAGTTTGTCCGTCACCCGGTAGTAACCGGCGGCGGAAATGACGTTGACCGCGGCGGCCTTGGGCTGCCAGCGGCCATAACCTACGGACACGTCCATCGTGGGACCGCCCAGGGCGGCCGCCGCGATGTTGTTCTCCAGGGCATAGGCATCCGCCGTGCGGGCGACGCCGGTTCCGGCCAGCGCAGCGCTTGCGGGATCGGGATTGATATTCAGGAAAGCGACCCCCTGCGCCTGCAGGGAAAGGGACGCGGTCAATATCGCAAGGAGGGAAAGGATCCTTTTCATAGCTTTTCTAGAGTTTTACGATCGACTTTTTGATGGTCTCCCCGGCATAGTCGAGGATGACGGTATAGTTGCCGGCGGGAAGGTCTTTCACGTTCACCTGGGCAGGATCGAACGGGCTGATCGTCAGCTGGTTCTCATACACCGTGGCACCGGTCACGCTGACCAGTTTCAGCTGCGCGGACGCTTCCTCGCTCGTCCGGACATAGAGGATGTCCTTCACGGGATTGGGATACACGTCCACCGGTTCGGAACTCTCGCGGACCAGGATGCGGAAATGCTGGCTGGCCTGTTCGCCGCGGACATCCGTAGCCGTGACGGTTACTTCGGCATAACCCAGCCCCAGGGCCGTGACATAGAAGGTTCCCTTGGAATAATTGACGTTGGCCACGGACTCGTCGCTGTTCACGATGGTATAGACGAGCTGCTCGCCGTCTTCATCGGCAAAGTAGTCGGATTCCTTGTATTCGACCACCCCGCCCCGGGTGCTGAACATCATGTCCTCCCAGGTGCCGACCGTCACGGGCTTGTGGTTCTCCAGCACGGTATAGCTGAAATCCTGCGTCGCCTGGGCACCATAGAGGTCCGTCACCACGATGCGGGAAGTGTATCTGCCGGGATCCACCAGCGAAGCGACGATATCGACCTTGGGCTTGCTCTTGTCCAGGGTATCGAGGGTCTCCGCCTTCGAGCCGGCTTCCAGGACGATGGTCATGTAGTGGTCGTCCGGATCGGTATAGGTGAAGTTCAGGGAGGCGGTCTCGTGGGCCTTCAGGCGGAAATCGGTGGGACCGGATACGGTAATCACCGGCTTGACGTTGGAGCCCGTGCGCACGGACTGGGCCTCCGTCAGGGAAGAAGTGTTGCCCGCCAGGTCGCGTGCCGCGGCCCGGAGGTAATAGGTCGTATTGAAATCCAGCCCGGAGATGGTTCCTTCCAGGGTGTCCCCCACCTTCGCATCACCGATGTAGAAGATGCCGAACATCGCGCTGGACGGATCGACATCCGCCTTCTTGTCGTAAAAGACCACGATGGACGCCGGCTTCCCTTCGTCCTTGTCCGCCGGGATTACGGCGCTGAACGAGACGCGGTTCGACTTGGCGCTCGCGCTGAACTTCTTCACCGGGTCCGGGGCCGACCCGCCGCTGCTGGAAATGGCCTTGTAGGCATTCACGAGCCCGCTGCCCATGCCGAAGGAACGGTTGTAGGACTTGATGCTCGTCGTGTTCTCCAGCAGGAGTTTCCGCAGTGCCGCGCCGGTGAATCCCGGCTTGCCGTAGTACGAGAGCAGCAGGGCCGCCACGCCGGAAACGTGCGGGCAGGCCATGGAAGTACCCTGATAGAGACCGTATTTGTTGCCCGGCAGGGTGCTCAGGATCTGGTTGCCCTTCTTCACGTCGCCGCCCGGGGCGGAGATGTCCACCCAGTCGCCGTAGCAGGAGTAGTAGGCGCGGCGGTAGTCGGCACCCACCGAGGCGACGGAGATCATGCCTTCGTAGTCGGCGGTGCTCACGTCGCGGTCCTCATTGCCGGCCGCGAAGATGACCACGCCGCCTGCCATCGGGCCGACCTGGTTGCCGTTCTCGTCCAGACCGGCGTATTTGTTGAAATAGTCCACGGCAGCTTTCAGGCCCATGGGCGCGGTGGTCGCGTCTACATAGCCCCAGCTGTTCTGGGAAATCACGGCACCGTGGTCGGCGCTCCACTTGATGGCTGTCGGGCCGTTGCCGCCGCCATCCTCCGTATTGTCGAAAATCTGGCAGGACATGATGCGGACGCCGGGCTGCCCGGCCGCCTTGTTGCCGCCGGCGATACCGCTGACGCCGATGCCGTTGTTGTTCACCGCTGCGATGGTGCCGGCCACGTGGGTGCCGTGGCTGTCGGCCGTGACCTCGGCGGTGTTCTTGCAGAAGTTGAAGCCGTACACCTTGCGCCCCTTGATGTCCGGGTCGGTCCACATGTTGTCCGCCAGGTCTTCGTGCGTATAGTCCACGCCGCCGTCCACGACACCCACCACCACGTCCGGATTGCCGGTCGTGTAGTGCTCCCAGACGGGGAAGACATTGATGTCGCAGCCGCTCAGGGCACTGGATGCGGTACCGTCATTGTAATAATGCCATTGCCTGGGCAGCTGCGGATCGTCGAACGGCATCGCGGCGGTCTGGACCGCGGAGCCGCCTTCGGCATAAGCCACGAGCTGCGGATCGCCCACCAACTTGACACGGGGGTCGGGCTCCGCCTTCTCCACGCCGGGAATGGCCGAGAAGTCCGACTCCGCCTTGGTCAGCGACTGCGCCGGGTCGAACTCGACGACATAGAAACGGTGCAGGCCCTCGGCGCGCGTACGCGCCTCGAACTTGCCCGCATCCGGGAACATTCGCCGCATGCGGACGATTCCCAACTCGTCGAACGGGAAGGAAAGCGCCTTGGTCCGTGCGCCTTCGACAAAGCCCTCGTCGTTCGTACGCGCTTCCAGCTCGGAAGCCAGGTCTTCGGTGACCAGGACCGTCATCCGGCCCGGATAATAATTCTCCTCGATCCGGGCGGTCGGATCCTGCGGGAGCTCGGGCTCCGCAGGAACGATCTGCCGGACACAGGCGGACAGGCACAGGACCAGCCCGCCCAGCAATAGCATCTTGATTTTCATTTCCAGTTTATCGGTTAAGGAATTCCGTGAGCGTCAGCAGGCTCGCGGGATCGTTCCATTTGATCTTGTGGGACTTGAGCCACTGCTTGAACGCCGCTTTCTGCGTATCGTCCAGGGTGGACTCCACACTGCGCCGGTTGGCCTCATAGATATGTCCGGGCGTCACGACGTAGAGCTTGTCCACGAGGTTCACCCGCTCGCCGCCGTGGCGGCTCTCCCACATTTCCATGTGGTTCTGGTTCGGCTGCCCGGCAATGTCCAGCGAGGTCAGTTTGCGGGTGGCGTCATTGACGGCGGAAGTGCCGTAGGCACCGCTGCCCTGCATGAGGCGCTGGAAATCGCCCAGCGACAACTTGGCCACGAAACAGTCGCCCTCGCCCGCGACCACCTTCATCATCTGGCCGCCCACATTCATGTATCGGTCTTCTCCGATCTGGGCCGTCAATACGTCGTTCAGGATGGCTTCCTTCACCACGCCGTCGTCGATGTAGTGCAGGGCGCTGCGGAGGATGTGGATGTTGAGCGGCTGCTGGAATTTGGTGCCGTCCATCAGGATGATCGTACCGTCCGTAAAGGAAGGATAGAGGTACGGCCAGGCCGTGGAATAATCCTGGGCCCGGACGGAAAGGGCGGCAAGCAGCAGGAACGCTGCGGTCAAAAATCTTTTCATGGTAAGTCTTGTTTTCTACCAAACGAAGGCGCCCGGTAAAGCAGGGCGCCTTCGTATTGATAATCAGAGAGTCTTAGTTTTTGGCGGCCGTGAGGGGACCATAGACGTAGTTGATCGTACCGGCACCCGGGATGTAGGCGATGAGACCGGAACCGGCACCGGCAGGCGTGTTGTCCAGATCGAACGTCATGCTGACGGCCTTGCCGCCCTGGTACGTGATCGTAGCGGAAACGCTGCCGCTGTCATAGATCTCATTGAACTCGGCATCCACGGAGAACAGCGTAACGTGCTCGCCGTTGGAATAGGTGTAGTCGGACTCCTGTCCCATCGGAACGGTGACAGTCGTGAGGTCCTCGGAAACGATGCCGTAGTAACTGATATCCCAGCCGTCCCAACTGGAACGGGACAGGTAAACCAGGTCGTAGAACCAGATCATATGGTCGTCGGAATCGTCCTTGGCGATCTCGCTGGGCCATCTGGACATTTCACCGCGGCAGTTGGCCGAGAAGGTCCAGTCGCCGAGCAGGGCGCTCATCGGGTGGTCGATGTCCTTGATGGTCACGGTGCAGGCGTTCTGCCGGCTCGCGGCCACGTCGCCCGTGCTCTTGAACTCGAGGCTGAACTTGAGGTCGCCGGTGTAAAGACCGGAGACACGCTCACCCTCTTCATACTCCACACCGGGATCCAGGATCCTGACCTTGATGTACTGCGTACGCTCCGCCTGGCTGAAAGTCAGGGTGCCGGCGCCGTCCACGAGTTCGAAGTTGACTCCTTCCTTCGCGGAACCGTTCACGGCACCGTAGGAAACGGTCGTGCTCATTCCGTTCAGGGACGCGAGGGTCACGGGGACACTGATCTCACCGTCCGTCTCGACGCAGCTGAAGGCCGCGCTGTTGAAAGCCACGAATGCATCGCTGTCGTTGAAGACCGGCTCCTTGTTGACATTGCAGGAAGCCAGCATCACCAGAGCGGCGGCAAGGGCGATAACAGAATATATCTTTTTCATATTCTTCTTCATTTTAGCTTAAAAACCGGGGTTGTGGGAGAGATTCTCGTTCACGTCGTATTCACGCTTCGGAATCGGGAGGGCCCAGAACTTGGAGGTAGCGTCCAGATTGGCAGGACGGCGAGGATCGGAATAGGTCACGGCACCGGAAGCGGTACGGGCCAGGTCGAACCAGTAGTGTCCCTCGAAGTTGAGCTCGAGACGGCGCTCCAGGGCGACGGCGGCAGCACCCGCGGCGTTGAGCGGGGCGACACCGCGGTTCGCGCGGATCGCGTTCAGGTCGCCCAGAGCGGTGGCGCCGCTCACGCTGGCACCGTTCACGAGAGCCTCGGCACGGTTGAGGTACATTTCGGAAAGGCGCAGGACGATGACGTTGCTCACATCCGGGGTGGAGGTGGCGTCGCCAAGGCCCTTGCCATAGTACTTCATGGTCCAGAGCTCGCCGCCGGAGGCCTCGTCCTTGTCGGTGCAGAACATGACGGCACCGTCGTCCGCACCGCGGACACCCTTGGAGCCACGCACGTCACCGGGCTCGAAGAGGTCGGTCAGGGCCTTGGAAGCGGCGCAGTCGGCATAGCCGATCGGGTTGGTCATATGGGAAGGACCCTCCCAGTACGCGTCGTAATCGTTGGACTTGTTGCCATAGACTTCGAAGATCACCTCGGAACCGCCGGTGGCGGCGCTCCACACGGAAGGATACTCCTCGGCCGTCCAGAGCTTGAAAGCGCTGTTGTTGATGACCTTGGTCGCGTAGTCCGCGGCACCCTGCCAGTTCTGGTTGTACAGGTACACACGGCTCAGCAGGGCCTGGATGGCGGGCAACGTGGCGGCGGCCTTCTTGTCGGTGACACCGGCACGGGTGTAATCGGCGGCCATCAGGGACTCGGCCGTGGTAAGGTCCTCGATGATCTGGGCGTACACCTCGGACACCGAGTTGCGGGCGGGCTGCTCCTTGGCGGTCTTGTCGGTCTTCAGGATGATAGGGATGCAGTCGCTGAAGTTCACGGCAGCGGCCTTGGCAGGGGAATAAGCATAGATACGGGCCATGTCGAACATCGACAGGGCGCGCAGGAAGTAGCACTCAGCCTGCAGGTTCTTCACGTCCTGCTCGGTAACGTCACCCTTCGCATACTGCTCCATGCCGTTCTCCTCGATGGCCTCGAGGACGTTGTTGACGGCGGAGATAACAAAGTAGCCATAGCCCCAGAGACCGACGGTGGCGTCGGCGCTGTAGGTCATGTAGAAGGGCGGTTGGTAACGGCCGGACTGGAAGCTGGTGTTCGTGGGGATGGTGGCGTTGTCCGCACGCATCTCGGAAGTGAGCACGTAGTCAGCGCCATACCAGGCACCGTCGGCAAGCGGCGAATAAGCGCCGGCGACAGCCTTGTCGAGGGCGTTATAGTCAATGAGTGCAAGCGCGTTGCTCTGGGTCAGGAAAGGCTCCTCCTTGAGGAAGTCCTTGCAGGAAGACACGAACAGGGCGGCTGCAAACAGGGCGATATATGCAATCTTTTTCATATTCGATTCCATTTAAATCATTAGAAAGATACCTCGATACCACCCACGATGGACTTGGTCATCGGATAGACACCGGTTCCCATACCATCTACGCCACGCTCGGGATCCCACCAGTCCACATCGTGGAAGGTGTAGATGTTCAGGGCGCTGGCATACACCTTCACAGCGTTCAGACCGATCTGCTTGACGAAATTGGTCGGAAGGTTGTAGGAAAGGGTGATGTCCTTGATACGGAGGAAACTGCCATCCTGCATCCAGCGGGTGCTGGCAAAAGCATTGGAGTTGGTAGAGTTATTGGCGACCGGTTTCGGGAACACGCCCGTGTCGCCCGGTTTCTGCCAGTAGTTGAGGGAACGAGCCGTCTGGTTCATGCTCATTTGCTGACCGTCGCTGTTGACATAACGGTTCTCCACGATGAGGACCTTGTTGCCGGTCTTGAACTCGAAGAAGGCGCTCAGGCTGAGGCCCTTCCAGGACAGGTTGGTGTTGAAGCCGCCCGTGAACTTCGGCTCCGGAGAACCGGCGTAGATGAAGGAGGCGTCGTTGTAGCTGTTGGTCAGGGTCGTGCTGGTGATGTTGCCGTTCTCGTCGAACTCGTGGTGACGCCACAGGGCCTCGCCGTTGGACGGGTTCACGCCGTAGTAATCCTTCAAGTAGTAGGTATAGAACTGCTTGCCCACCTTGTGCTTGATACGGGTGTCGGAGTAGGTCATCTCGTCGGTGTCGCCCAGGTCGAGGAGCTTGGACTTGTTGTAGGACAGGTTGAAGCCCGCGTTCCAGGTCCAGTCCGCGTTGCGGATGATGTCACCGTTGATCTGGATCTCGAAGCCCTTGTTGGACAGGGAGCCGATGTTCATGAAGTTGGAACTGAAGCCGGAAGTCTGGGGCACCTGCTTGTTGAGGAGCATGTCGGTGGTCTTGCGGCTGTAGGCGTCGATCTGGACGTTCAGGCGGTTGTCGAAGAATCCGGCGTCGAGACCGACGTTCCAGGTGTAGTTCTTCTCCCAGGAGAGGGAGGCGTTGTCCGGCGTGGAAGGCAGGGTACCGTTGACGCCGTTGTAGGCGGAAGTGGCATACACGCCATAGGCACGGTACGGAGCGATGCTGTTATTACCGTTCACACCGTAGCTGGCGCGCAGTTTCAGCAGGTTCAGCCAGCCGGAGGTGCCGCGCATGAAGTTCTCGTTCGTGATGTTCCAGGAACCGGCGACGGCCCAGAACAGACCCCACTGGTTTTCGGAACCGAAGAGCGAGGAACCGTCCTCACGCACGGAGGCTTTCAGGTAGTAACGGTTGTCGTAGTTGTAGTCGAACTGGCCGAAGAAGGAAAGGAGGGTGCGGGCGTTGCCGCTGTAGCTCACCTGGTCCTGCTCGGACACCATTGTGGAAGGATACGGGATGTTGGCATCCACGTTACCGTACATATAATAGTAAAGGTAATTGCGGCGCATCGCCTCCTGGCCAGCCAGGACATTGAAGTTGTGGTTGGACAGCGCGAAGTTGTAGGTCACGGTGTTGGAGGTGGTGAGCGTCACGTACTGGGTCGTGGAGGTCTGGAGGGTACCCTCGCTGTCGCCCGGATCCGGAGCCCAGTAGCGGCGGCCTTCGCCGAAGGTCGTCTCCACGGAGTTGTTGGTCTTGAAGATCAGGTTGCGGACCGGCTCCCACTGGAGGTAGGCGGTGCCGTGCACACGGTACTGCTTCTCCCACTGGTCGTCATACTTGGCCGTGTAACGCGGGTTGGTATTGGAGTTGGAAGGGAGCTTGAGGTTGAACTCGCCCTCCTCGTCATAGAGCGGCAGCCACGGCAGGAGCGTCAGGCCCGCGAAGAACGGGTTGCTGTAGTAGAGGCTCTGCATCGGGGTATCGTTGGACATCGTATAGGCGAGGTTCACACGGGTACCGATCTCGATCGTGTTGGTCAGGCGGTAGTCGGAGTTGACGCGGGCGGTGAACTTCTGGAAGTCGGTACCGTAGGTGATACCGTCGTTCTTCTGGTAAGCCAGGGAGGAGTAGAAGCGGCCGCGGTCGGTGCCGGCGGAAGCGTTGATCTCATACTCCTGCAGAGTGCCCATGCGGGTGAAGTCCTTGAGCCAGTCGTGCGTGCCGTTGTCGAGCAGGGACATCGGGGCTTTTTCATCCGGGTTGAAGCCTGCGTTGGTGTAGGCAGTGCGCTGCCAGTTGAGCAGTTCCTCGCCGGTCATCACGCGGAAGTGATTGTCGTTCGCGAGCATGGAGGCACCGAACTTGACGCGGGCGTTGAAGTTGGCCTTGCCGGAGCGTCCGCTCTTGGTGGTCACGAGGACGACGCCGTTGGCGGCACGGGAACCGTAGATGGAAGCCGCAGCGGCATCCTTCAGGACGGTGATGGACTCGATGTCGTTCGGGTTGATGGCGGACATCGCGTTGGAGGTGTTGGTGAAGTAGGACTGGTCGCCCGTCTCCACAGGGATGCCGTCGATGACCCACAGAGGATCGTTGCCGGCGTTGATGGAGGAGATACCGCGGATGCGGATCTGGGTGGCGGCACCCGGCTGGCCGGAGTTACCGGTCACCTGGACACCGGCCATCTTACCGGCGAGGAGCTTGTCCACGGAAGCGACCGGAGCCTCGGCGAGGCCGTCGTTCTTGAGGGAACTCACCGCACCGGTGTTGGCTTCGCGGCGGACGGTACCGTACGCAACGACGATCGTTTCCTCAAGCATCTCGGAGTCGGGCTCGAGGTCCACGTTGATGACGGCGCGGCCGTTCACGGGAATCTCGGCGGTCTTGAAACCGAGGCAGCTGACGACGAGCGTACCGTTGGACGGGACCGAAATACGGTAATTACCGAGAGCATCCGTCATGGCATAGACGGTCGTGCTGCCCTTGAGCTGCACGGCTGCGCCGGTCACGACATCTCCGGCACTTTCCCGCACGACGCCGGACACCTGCACGTTCTGTGCGAAAAGTGTCACGCCAAGCAGCACAAATAAAGCGCTGAAGAGCAGTTTTGCTTTTTTCATAAGCATTACTTTTAATTAAACAATAAACTATACTATACTAACCTGTTTAGTAATCCGTTCAGAGCCTCCAAAGCTGAGGCATCCTATTACAATAGCCAATAAACGAGCGCAATTTCGCAACTTTTTTTTACAATTCCAAATATGTAAGTGGGACGCAGAATATGCAGATTGATGGATTTCAAGGGGTAAACAGACGGGATTCGCGAGTTTATGAGATTTTAAATTACGAATTGTAATCAATTTGCCGATTAATCTTACATTTATTAATATGTAAATTTTCATCTGGAGCTGTCCTTGTGAACTAATCCTCTGATTTAAAACGCTTTAATGGCTAATTCCATTTGCCCGCAGCTTCGGGCCGACAGGCCGTCACCCCCTGCCTGACGGCGGTAATTTGGCAAAAAAAGCGTATATTGCCCTTTCAAACGAAAAACGCTGGTATGAGAATCATCCGGATATTCCTGTTCCTCTCCGCCCTGTCCCTCTGTGCCGCCGCCTGTTCCAAGGCGGACACGGAGCAGGCGAAGACCCGCCTGTACGTCAACACCTTCGCACGGGACTACATGAAGAGCTGGTATCTCTGGAACAAGGAGATCGGGAAGGATCTGGACGCCTGGGAGAACACGGAGGACCCCGTCGCCAAGGTCGCGAAGATCCGCTACAAGGATGCATCCGGGAAAGACATCGACCGCTGGACGATGGTCACCGACGACTTCGACAGTTTCTACGGCAGCGTGTCCGGGAACCGCAAGACCTACGGCTTCGACTTCGTCCTTTATTATACGGACGACACCCGGACGTCCCTGTGCGCCGTCGTGACCTTCACCTATGCCGGCAGCCCCGCGGCGCAGGCCGGCCTGAAACGGGGCGACGCCATCTTCAAGGTGAACGGCAGGACGATTCCCGCGAAAGACTACGCTTCGACCGTCAGTGAACTGATGGGCGGAGACAGGCTCACAGCGGAACTTTACGACGGGCGGACGGTCACCCTGGAAGCCCGGGAGATGTACGAGAACCCGGTGCTGCTGGACAAGGTCTTCGACCTCGGCGGCAAGCGGATCGGCTACCTGGTCTATACCAGCTTTACGCTCGACTCCTACCGGGAACTGATTGACGCCTGCACCCGCTTCAAGGAGGCCGGCGTGAAGGAACTGATCCTGGACCTGCGCTACAACGGCGGCGGGTTTGCCGCCGCGGAGGAGTTCCTGGCGTCCCTGCTCGCCCCGGAGGCGGTGGTGAAGGCCGGCGAAGTCCTGTCCACCGAAGTGTTCAACGCAGACCTGACGGACTATTACGCTTCGCAGGAGGACTTCGACGCCAACACCTACTTCAAGACCGAGTTCGAGATCGAGGCGTCGGACGGAAAGAAGTACTCGTTCAGCACGGCCGGCGCCAATCCCGACCTGGACAAGTTGTACTGCATCATCACCAGCGGCAGCGCCTCGGCCTCCGAAGCCCTGATCGGTGACCTGTTTCCCTATATGGACGTTACGCTCGTGGGAAAGAAGTCCCACGGGAAGTACTGCGCCGGGCTGATGCTGAAAGCGGATAATTATTATAAAAGTTACGCTGACCAGCTCGGGGAAGAGTTCGCTACAGAAGGCAGGCAGTTTACGCAGAACTGGGGAATGTACCTGATGTACAGCCGTTTTGCGGACAAGGACGGCGTCACGCGCTGCATGCCGGACGGCCTCATCCCGGACGTCGTCGTGGACGACGATCCCCGGGACGGTATCCCGCTGGGCGACCCCGCGGAGGTGATGCTCGCCCGCACGCTTTCCCTGTGCGGCTACACGCCCGCTCCGCAGGCCGCCCGCCGCAGCGCCCCGGTTCCCGCCCGGGAAAAGGCGGAAGTACAGCCGTTGCGTCCCGGCTTCGGCCTGATGATCAAAGGATTCTGACATGAAAAACATCCTTCCCCTACTTTTCCTGGCCGTCCTGTCCGCCGCCTGCACGCGGCAGGAACTTGCCGTCACGCCCCGTTCCAGCGAAAACCACCTCCGGCCGCAGTCCGTGCTGCCCGGCCGGGCGGCCGTCCTGCTCACCGAGGAGGCCGCCGAAGACTTCTCGGCCGACGACTTCGTCCGGCAGGCGTCCGGGCTGGGAGTCGTCTCGATGGAGCGGGTGTTCCCCGACGCCGGGGAGTTCGAGGCGCGCCACCGCGCGGCCGGCCTGCACCGCTGGTACCGCATCCGCTACGACGAAGGCGTGAGCGTCACGAAGGCGCAGGAGGGGCTCGCCTCCCTGCCGGGCGTGCAGACCGTGGACTTTCCGCGACGCAAGGTGCGCCGCTCCCTCTTCAACGACCCCTACTACGCCTACCAGTGGCATTTCTACAATGACGGTTCCCTGGGCTCCCGCTTCAAGAAAGGCAGCGACATCAACGTCGAGCCCGTCTGGAAAGAATATACCGCCGGGCGGAGCGAGGTGATCGTGGCCGTCGTCGACGGCGGCATCGACCTGGAGCACGAAGACCTGAAAGGCGTCGTCCTGCCGGGCGGAAAGGGCGGCAGCCGCAATTTCGTCGCGGGGTACGGCTCCGACGACATCGTCCCCGACGAGCACGGAACGCACGTGGGAGGCACGATCGGCGCCATCAACAACAACGGAATCGGCCTGTGCGGCATCGCCGGCGGCAAGGACGGCCGCGGCGGCGTCCGCCTGATGTCCTGCATCATCTTCGCGGACAGCGACGAAGAATCCGACGGCGAAGAAGACGCCCGGGCGCTCGTGTGGGCGGCGGACAACGGCGCAGTCATCGCCAACAACAGCTGGGGCTACGAGGCCGAGTCGGAACGGGAGGCGGCGCAGTTCGCGAAGGATTTCCTCAATTACGACTCCCCCACCAAGGACGCCATCGACTATTTCATCGAACACGCGGGCACCGACGCCTCCGGCAAGCAGACCGGCCCCATGAAGGGCGGCCTGGTCGTTTTCGCGGCGGGCAACGAGGGCTGGAGCCACGACGCCCCCGGCGAATACGAACCCATCGTGGCCGTAGGGGCTTTCGGTCCGGACGGCAGGATGGCCGAATTCTCCAATTACGGGCCCTGGGTGGACATCCTCGCCCCGGGCGGATCGGATTCCGACGAAGGGGAGGAGTGGATTGCCAGCACCGTTCCCGACGACGGTTACGCCTACCTGCCCGGCACCTCGATGGCCTGCCCGCACGTATCGGGCGTGGCCGCCCTGCTGGTCAGCCAGTTCGGCGGTCCGGGCTTCACCTGCGACGACCTGAAGGAGATGCTGCTGGGCGGCGCCGTACGCAACGCCATCAAACTGCCTTCCGGCCGCACGGTCGGCGGCGGAAAACTGGATGCCTACGGATCGTTCACCTACAAGTCCGGCGGCGGGGACAAGCCCGACATCCGCTTCACCACCGACTACACCGGCGACTACCGCTTCAAGTCGCACGAAAGCGTCACCCTGGACTGGCAGATCCTCGGCAACGAACGGGCGCGGCTGCAGGTCAGCGTGGACAGCGACTGCCCGGGCCTCACGGCCGAGTGCAGCACCTCCCGGGTGCAGATCCGCATCAACGCCCTCCAGGCCGATCCGGGCGAGTACCGCGCCACGATCCGCGTCGGCAGCAGCGCCAGCCAGCCCGTCGATTTCACGATCCTGGAAAACCACGCCCCGCGGCTCGTCGTGACGTTCGACAACGAGATCCTCAACGCGGCCTCCGACATCCCGCTCAGCGTCGCCCTCGCCTCCCATTTCGAGGACCCGGACGACGAGATCCTGGGCTACAACGTCACGCTGTCGGACAAGTCCGTCGCCATGCAGTCTTTCTCCGGCAGCACGCTCGTCCTGTCGCCCCTCGGCTACGGCCTCACGGAAGTGACCGTCACCGCCTTCGACGCCCGCCGCGCCGAGGCCTCCGACACTTTCCTGCTCCTGGGGCGCAACGCCTACCAGGACCTGGACATCTATCCCAACCCGGTGAAGGACTACCTCTATGTACGTCCCGGCACGGACAAGGAGCTGGACATCAGCCTGTACAACCTGTCCGGCGCACTGGTTTACCGGAAAACGGATGCCGCCGCCGGCCCGTTCTACCCGCTGTCCGTCGACCTGCGGGAACAACCCGCTGGCACCTATACCCTCTTCGTCAGGGACAGGCGCTATACCATAGCAAAACAGTAAATCTTATTGTGCTGCGCCGCCGAGGAGATCCAGGATCTCGGCGGTAATCTTCTGCTGGCGGCCCTTGTTGTACTCGAGGGTCAGTTCGCCCAGCAGTTCCTCGGCATTGTCGCTCGCGGTCTGCATCGCGACGGTCCGGGCGGCGTGCTCCGCCGCGGCGGAATCCAGCACGGCGGCGTGGAACTTCAGCATCATCACCTGCGGCAGCAGGGTGGCGAGCAGCGTTTCCGCATCCGGTTCGATGATGTAGTCCTCCTTGACAGGAGCTTCGGCGGAGGCGTGCGCGGGCGTTGTGGAGGGCGGAGCCGAAATTGGTTTTTCGGCAAACTTGTCCGAAAAATAATTTCGGTCCGCCCGCGAGGAAGACTCCGCCATACCGAACGGCAGATAAACCTCCGCCGCCGGCTCCTGCCGGGCGGAGGAGATGAAACGGTTGTACACCAGCACCACGCGGGAGAGTTCCCCTGCCTGGAAGCGCTCCGCCAGGGAACGGGCCAGGGCGGCTGACTTCTCGTAGGACGGATGGCCGATGATGTCGTTGAAGTCGGCGGGATTCGTATAACCGGCACGGCGCAGGGCCTCCGCCATCTTGCGGCCGACCGGAATGACCTCCACCTCGCCCTCGCAGGCTCGGATGGTCTCCAGCGCCTTCCGCACCACATTCGCATTGAACGCCCCGCACAGAGACGAATTCGAAGCAATCGCTATAATGGCAGTCTTTCCAGGGACGGGGGAGTCGTGCGCGGGCGTCGTGGAGGGCGGAGCCGAAATTGGTTTTTCGGCAAACTTGTCCGAAAAATAATTTCGGTCCGCCCGCGGCGAGGACTCCCCCGTCCTGACGGCCGCCAGGATTTCAGCGAGCGTCCGTTCATACGGCCGCATCCCCTCAATGGCCTTCTGCGCCTTGCGCAACTTCGCCGAAGCCACGAGCTTCATCGCCGAAGTGATCTTCAGCGTACTGCGGACCGACCCGATCCTGTCCTTGGTTTCCCGAAGCGTCGCCACCGTATCCTCCCTTTAAGCCTGCTGCGTCAGGACACTGCACACACCGGCGGCTTCCCGCTCGATGATGCCGGGAGCGTCGTCCGGCATCTTGCCGGCGCCCAGCGCATCCAGGATGTCCTGGTGCGAGGCGCGCATACGGTCGAGGAACAGATTCTGGAACGCAATCACTTGGTCCACCTGCAGGTCGGCCATCAGGGCGTGCGTGCCGCAATAGAGGATGGCCACCTGCTCGCCCACCGGCATCGGGCTGTACTGCGGCTGGATCAGCAGCTGGTTGTTCTTGCGGCCCTTGTCCAGGGTCATCGCGGTAACCTTGTCCATATCGGAAGAGAATTTCGAGAAGGCTTCCAACTCGTTGTACTGGGCCTGGTCGATCTTCAGCGTGCCGGCTACCTTCTTCATGGACTTCACCTGGGCGCTGCCGCCCACACGGGACACCGAGATGCCCACGTTGATGGCTGGACGGAAACCGGCGTTGAACAGCGACGACTCGAGATAGATCTGGCCGTCGGTGATGGAGATCACGTTGGTGGGGATGTAGGCGGACACGTCGCCCGCCTGCGTTTCGATGATGGGAAGGGCCGTGAGCGAGCCGCCCGCGCGGACCTTGCCCTTCAGGCACTCCGGCAGGTCGTTCATCTGCTCGGCCACTTCCTGCTGGCCGATGATCTTCGCCGCGCGTTCCAGCAGGCGGGAGTGCAGGTAGAAGACGTCGCCCGGGTAGGCCTCGCGGCCGGAAGGGCGGCGCAGGATCAGCGACACCTCGCGGTAGGCCACCGCCTGCTTGGACAGGTCGTCGTAGACCACCAGGGCGTGACGGCCGGTGTCGCGGAAGTACTCGCCGATGGCGGCACCTGCGAACGGCGCGTAGTACTGCAGGGCGGCGGGATCGGCCGCCGTCGCGGCCACCACGATGGTGTAGTCCATCGCACCCTTGGCGCGGAGGGTCTGGACGATGGAGGCCACGGTGGAGCCTTTCTGGCCGACGGCCACATAGATGCAGTAGACGGGCTTGCCCTTCAGGAACTCGGAACGCTGGTTGATGATGGTGTCGATCGCGACGGCCGTCTTGCCGGTCTGGCGGTCGCCGATGATCAGCTCGCGCTGGCCGCGGCCGATCGGAATCATCGCGTCGATGGCCTTGAGGCCGGTCTGCAGCGGTTCGCTCACGGGCTGCCGGAAGATGACGCCCGGAGCCTTGCGCTCCAGCGGCATCCGCACCGTCTCGCCCGCCACCGGGCCGAGCCCGTCGAGCGGGGTGCCGATCGGATCCACCACGCGGCCCACCAGGCCCTCGCCCACCGGAATGCCGGCGATGCGGCCCATGCGGCGGACGTTCATGCCTTCGCCCACCTGATCGGTGGGACCGAGCAGCACAGCTCCCACGTTGTCCTCTTCGAGGTTCATCACGACGGCCTTCACGCCGCTGTCGAATTCCAGCAGCTCGCCCGCCTCGGCCCCGGCGAGGCCGTAGATGCGGGCCACGCCGTCGCTGACCGTCAGCACGTGGCCGACTTCTTCATATTGGAGCGAAGTGTCTATCCCCCGCAGCTGGTTCAGCAGGAGTTCGGAAATCTCGCTCGCCTTGATTGTGTTTTGCGCCATTATACGATTCTGTTGTTTTGGATGACGAATTGCCGGCGTATGGTCTCGATCTGGCGGCGGACGCTCGCGTCGAGCAGGTAGTCCCCCACCTCGAGGGTAAAGCCGCCCACCAGGTCGGGATCCACCCGGCTCTCGATCCGCACCTCGCCGCCGAATTTCTTTTCCAGCATGCTCCGGAGTTTGTCTTCCAGCTCCCCGGCGGGCACGGCGGTGGTCAGGTGCGCCACCAGGATGCCCTGGGACCGGTAATACATCGTGAGGAATGAACGGAAGATGAAGCGTACGTCATCGAGCCGGTCGTTTTTCACCAGCAGGCGGACGAAGCGCTCCAACTCGGGTTCGAGCTTGCCGGGATTCTCCTCGGGATGCTCGAGCAGGCGCTGCACCTGGGCGCAAACCCGCTCCCCGCCGCCCGTCTCCTGCGTATAGCGGAGCAGGGCGGTGGCATAGCGTGAGGATAGGATTCCCGTGTTCATCCGTCGTCAATTGGGGATCTGCGCCTGGGAAGCCTCCTCGACCATGCGGTCCAGGAGATCCTGCTGCCCGCCGGCGGCGTCCAGGTCCTTGCGTACGATCTTCTCCGCCACTTCCACCGAAATCATCGCCACCTGGCGGCGGATGTCGCGGATGGCGCTTTCGCGCTCCGCGGCGATCTCCACCTTCGCGTGCTCGAGCAGTTTCGACGCCTCGGCGGCGGCTTCCTCCCGGGCCTGCGCGATAATGCTCTCGCGGGCCTCGGAAGCCTCCTTGAGGATGCGGCTCTGCTCCAGGCGGGTCTGTTCGATCATCTTCTGCTGCTCCTGCGCCATGTTTGCCAGCTGAGCCTGGGCCTCGTCAGCGGCCTTCAGCGAGTCGGCAATATGGTCGGAGCGCTTCTGGACGGCGTTCGTGATCACCGGGAACCCGAACTTCGCAAGCAGGAAGAACACGATCCCGAAGATCACGACCATCCAGAAGAGGAGGCCGAAATCCGGTGTAATCAGCGACATTTCGGGCTACGACTGGGTAACTGCGAGCAGACAGACGAGGACACCGAAGAGGCAGACGCCTTCGATGAGGGCGCCGATGATGATGGCCGTGGTCCGCAGGCCGCCGGCGATTTCCGGCTGACGGGCGGATGCCTCCATCGTGGACTGGGCGAGTTTGCCGATACCGAAGGCGGCCGCAATGGCCACGATGCCGGCTCCGAGGGCGCCGCCAAGCTTGGCGAATCCGGCTGCTTGAAGAATAGTTCCTAACATAACAATATAAATTTTAGTTGGTTTCGTGTGCGGGTTTCTGATGCGCCAGGCCGATGAAAACGGCCGAGAGCATCGTGAATACATAGGCCTGCAGGAAGGCGACCAGCAACTCCAGGCAGTCCAGGAAGACTCCAAAGAGCGCTGCGATCACGGTCAGGGATCCGTTCAGTACGGGACCCATGGCCGCGGACAGGAAAATCAGTGCGATCACGCTCAGGAGCATGATATGCCCCGCAAGGATGTTCGCGAAGAGTCGTATCATCAGCGAGAAGGGCTTGGTGAACATGCCCAGGATTTCGATGAGCGGCATGATGGGGATAGCCTTCAGGAAGAGCGGCACGTCCGGCCAAAGGATGTCCTTCCAGTAGTGCTTGTCTCCGAAGAGGTTGACCATCAGAAAGGTAAACAGGGCGAGGACGCCCGTCACGGCGATGTTGCCGGTAATGTTGGCCCCACCCGGGAAAATGGGGACGATACCCATCAGGTTGTTGATCAGGATGAAGAAGAAGGCGGTCAGCAGGTAGGGCGAGAAGCGCTTGTACTCCGGCCCCACGGCGTCCTTGATCACATCCTGCTCGATCATCACGATCACGGGCTCCAGCAGCGCGGCGATGCCCGTGGGCTTCTCTTTCAGCACGTCGTGCCGTTTGTACCAGCGGGCGCAGAGCAGGATGAGCACCACCAGCAGGATGCTGTTGATGATGAGGCCCAGGACATTTTTGGTAATGGAGATGTCCAGCGGACGCCTGCCGGTCTGCGCATTGACGAGTTTCCCGTTTTCATTGAGGGTATAGCCGTGTTCGGCGGCGTGGTGCAGGGTAAACACATGCACCCCGTTTTCAATCACGATGCAGGGAAGTTCGATGGCGATGTCCTTCCCCTTGATGGTGGTGATATGCCACTCATAGGCGTCGCTGATATGTCCGAAAAGATACTCGTTCATATCCAGCCCGCCTTCCTCCGCCCGCAGCGGCAGCACCGGCAGAAGCAGAAGCAATATGAGCCACCAGCGTTTCATACCGTCTCCGCACACACCGTGATTTCGTTGTTCAGGACCCGGACCACGCCGCTGTGGACCGTGAAGCGCCGCTCCTCCTCCGCCACCACGCGGATATCTCCCTCACTGAGCGTGGAGATGATGGGCGCGTGGTCCGGCAGCACCTCGAAGGGGCTCACTGCGCCCGGCAGGAAGACGGCGCGCGCCGTCCCCTCGAACAGGGTGCCCTCGGGGGTGAGGATGCGTATGGTCAGGATCCGGTCTTTCATGTCCCGCTATTGTTTCGCCTGCGCAAGCAGGGCCTCGCCCTTCTTGATGGCGTCTTCGATGGTGCCCACGTTCAGGAAGGCCTGCTCGGGGAGGTGGTCCACCTCGCCGTCGAGGATCATCTTGAAGCCCTTGATGGTATCTTCGATCTCCACCATCACGCCCGGGCAGCCGGTGAAGGCCGCGGCCACGAAGAACGGCTGCGACAGGAAACGCTGCACGCGACGGGCGCGGTTTACCGTGACCTTGTCTTCGTCCGAGAGCTCGTCCATGCCGAGGATGGCGATGATGTCCTGGAGTTCGTTGTATTTCTGGAGGATCTGTTTCACGCGCTGGGCGGTGTCGTAGTGGTCCTGCCCGATGATGTTCGGGTCCAGGATGCGGGAGGTCGAGGCCAGCGGGTCCACGGCCGGGTAGATACCCAGCGTGGCGATCTTGCGGCTGAGCACCGTGGTGGCGTCGAGGTGGCTGAAGGTCGTGGCCGGGGCCGGGTCCGTGAGGTCGTCGGCCGGCACGTACACCGCCTGGACGGAGGTGATGGAGCCGTTCTTGGTGGAGGTGATGCGTTCCTGCATCTGGCCCATTTCGGTGGCCAGGGTCGGCTGGTAGCCCACTGCGGAGGGCATGCGGCCCAGCAGGGCGGACACTTCGGAGCCCGCCTGGGTGAAACGGAAGATATTGTCGATGAAGAAGAGGATGTCCTTGGGGCCTTCGGCCGTGCCGCTGTCGCGGAAGGACTCCGCCAGGGTGAGGCCGCTCAGGGCCACGGAGCTACGGGCTCCCGGCGGCTCGTTCATCTGCCCGAAGACCATCGCGACCTGCGATTTCTCCAGTTCCCGGGCGTCCACCTTGGAGAGGTCCCAGTGGCCTTCTTCCATGGACTTGGAGAATTCCTCCCCGTATTTGATGACGTCGGATTCGATCATTTCACGCAGCAGGTCGTTTCCTTCGCGGGTACGCTCGCCCACGCCGGCGAACACCGAGAATCCGTTGTGTTTCTTGGCGATGTTGTTGATGAGTTCCTTGATGAGCACGGTCTTGCCTACGCCCGCGCCGCCGAACAGGCCGATCTTGCCGCCCTTGAGGTAAGGTTCCAACAGGTCGATGACCTTGATACCCGTGTAGAGCACCTCCTGCGAGGTGGTTAGGTCTTCGAATTTCGGGGGTTCGCGGTGGATGGGGAGGGCGCCTTCGCGGGAGAGCCCGCCCAGGCCGTCGATCGTTTCGCCGGTGACGTTCATCACGCGGCCGCGGATCTGCGTGCCCACGGGCATCGTGATCGGGGCGCCGAGGCAGACGGCCTCGAGGCCGCGGCGGAGGCCGTCGGTGGAGTCCATGGCGACGCAACGGACCGTGTCTTCGCCGATATGCTGCTGGACTTCGATGATGAGTTCCCGGCCGTCCGGGCGCTTGACGCGCAGGGCTTCGTGGATGGCGGGAAGGGATTTTTCTTCTTGGACACCCTTCAGGTCGAAATGTACGTCCACCACCGGACCGATAATCTGAGAAATATGTCCCTGGATCGTAGGCATCGCGGTCATAGTTTTAATTCAAATCGCAAATATAGCAATTTACCACCAATTCGCCAATCCCACTCCGCTTCACCCCATCGGCATCAGCTCCGGCAGCAGGCAGGCTTGCCCCTTCAAACCCTTCGGTCGCTTCGCTCCCTCGTCCCACCGCTGCGCTTCGCTTGCGGTCCCCCCGTTCATGAGCC